>ERZ869921.81-NODE-81-length-53893-cov-53.966381_pt1 | contig 53893 bp, 66 predicted proteins | sample MGYA00579310_ERZ869921 | MGnify/ENA primary metagenome ERZ869921 (study PRJEB32216, sample SAMN09231816) | wastewater metagenome | place: USA: Maryland | collected 2016-06-21 | study: EMG produced TPA metagenomics assembly of the PRJNA472060 data set (Reclaimed...
TGCCTGACTACCTGCACGACGACCTGTGTGATGCGGTGAAGAAGCTGGAAGCGATTGTGCTGGAGAAGCCATGAGAGACTGGATTAAACGCATCCTCGGCTTACCAGGTGATCCCCAGGCAAGCCCAAATGAACCTGTCCATGGCAACTATGTAGTTGTGGACAAAACTCATCTAGAGGCCATCCTTTTGGAGCTTGAAGATCTTCGCAGTCGCGCGGTCAGCACGGATGCCAGGGAACTTGACCTGATGGTGGCTGAACTAGAGCAAGAAAATAGGCTGCTCAGAGCCAGAAACGAGCGCCTGGAAAAGGAATCCAAGGCTACAATGAACGGTCGGGAATAGCAGTTGCCGACGGTTACCAGAGGGTTTTTACGGGGCCTAACCAGCCCCGTTTTTTATTCCTCGTGGTCACGTACCTTACAGCCGAGGTCTACCGGATCGGTCTTGAGGTAGTCAAAGATGGCCTTACGACGCTTCTCTGACCCAGCATCTCCGCAATGAGGGCAAGCCTTGCCGCAGACCGTGCAATTGGTCCAAGACTTGTTGAAAGCCTGCACGACGCGCTTCTCGTGTTCCACCTTCAAATGCTCGACCCACTTGGCCCTCCAGCCACGGACCGCGATCAACTCATCAATCTTGCTGGCTGTGTCCTCAGTGACGTTCCGGCCCTTGATGGCTCCGAAAAAGGTACCACGACCAAGGTCCAAGCCTTCGGCAGCTTCTAAGTCGTACAACCGGCTGACGTTTGGCTGGCCAGAACCATACTCGCTGACCCACAACAAAAGCTTGATGGTATCGAGGTCAAGAGGAAAAGTTGCTGCGATAGGGCGTCCCATAGACTCGCTCCAAGTGGTTAAAGATGTGCAATTATACTATGAAATTTTTTGAGTTTTGTTGGAATACTTGCACGGACGTAGATCAGAGGTATTGAGAATAGTGTCCAGGGGGCCAGGGCGAGCCAAAAACGCTATAAGCATTTTTTAGAGCCAATACAGAGAAAATCAATTCAATCAACTAATAAAAAATAGACTCGCTCGCTCGTCTTTTTCAAAACACTAGATCCCCGCGTCTGCTTTTACTTGGACCTATTCTCTCTGTATTGGCTCTAAAAACTACTCTATAGGGATTTTGAGTTGCCGGTTTACGCGGTTACGCGGTCCGAACTACAATAGAGCCGACTTAGAAATACGGAGCACTGCAATGCCATTCAAGAAAGGCGAAAAGCCTCCTGGATCCGGCCGCAAGGCTGGAACTCCCAATAAACGCAACGTTGTACGCCAAGAGATCTTCGACCGTATCGTCGAGAAGCACGGCGATCCTCTCGAGGCACTGGCTGAGATGGCCTTTGACCCGAACCATCCTCTTGACATCCGAAAGGACTGCATGAAGGAAGTGGTCCAGTACGGTCACGCCAAGAAGAAGTCGGTCGAGATCACCGGACCTGATGGCGGGCCGATTGAAGCCAGACTCGAGCTGGTTGGCCAGATCACCGACCTGATTGGCCGGTTGAACGCAGGCGGCAAATGATCCTGTCCAAGGCCGAACTCACAGCAATCCAAACCAATCTGGCCTTGCTTGAGCTAGAGGACCTGGCTCACATAGCCTGGAAGCTGCGCTGGAAGGCCACGGCGCGGGACCAGCAGATGACGCCTGATGGCGACTGGGGCATCTGGCTGATCTTGGCTGGACGCGGCTTTGGCAAGACACGGACCGGGGCTGAGGACATTGGCCAATATGCAGCCTCAAACCCGGGTGTCCGCTGCGGGGTCATAGCTCCAACGTCAGGCGACATTCGGGGCGTTTGCTTTGAGGGCGACTCTGGGCTGATGGGCGTCATACCGCGCGAACTGGTCGACAACTACAACCGGTCCATTGGCGAGATCACCTTGAAGAACGGGTCATCGATTCGTGGTTTCTCAGCTGAGGAACCATCCCGTCTGCGTGGTCCTCAGTTTCACCGCGTCTGGTGCGACGAGCTGGCAGCTTGGCAGTACGTTGAAGAGACTTGGGACATGATGCGATTTGGTCTCCGCTTAGGCGACGATCCACGTGTCATCATCACGACCACCCCAAAGCCAATTGAGCTGGTCCGCAAGCTGCTCAAGGACGCCCAAAAGAAGAACAGCCGGATCCATGTGACCAGGGGATCTACGTACGACAACGCAGCCAACTTGGCCAAGTCCTTCCTGAACGAGATCGCACAGTATGAGGGCACGCAGCTCGGCCGCCAAGAGATCCACGCCGAGGTCATCGACCCTGAAGAGACTGGCATCATCAAGCGTAGCTGGTTCAAGCTCTGGCCCGCCGACAAGCCTCTGCCGCCGCTGGACTACATCGTCATGAGCCTTGACACGGCGTTCACGGAGAAGTCAGTGGACCGCAAGAGCCATGACCCGGACCCCACGGCCTGCTCGGTCTGGGGTGTCTTCCGCCACGAGAAGAAGCCAGCCTTCTTGCTACTGGACTGCTGGCAAGATCACCTTGGCCTGCCGGCCCTGATTGAGCGGGTCAAAAAGGAGTGGACCGTGCGGTACGGCGATGAGGACACGAGGCCCCTGATCAAGCCCTTGGTCGGTCCCAAGCAGTCCATGTTTGGTGGCAAAGCGCCTGACCTGATGATCATCGAGGACAAAGGGTCTGGCATCAGCCTGCGTCAGATGTTGGCCCGTGAGGACATCCTTGCATATCCCTACAATCCGGGCCGTGCGGATAAGCTACAACGTCTCCACGCGGTCTCGCATTTATTTGCACACGGGTTCGTTTGGGTAGTAGAATCCGACAAACGGCCTGGGAACCCGCGTTCCTGGGCTGATCCCCTAATTTCGCAGCTGTGCAGTTTCCATGGCGAAGGCTCAATCAAGCATGATGACTTTGTGGATTCAACGACCCAAGCACTTCGATTGCTTGCCGACCGCAATAGCCTGTCAGTCACTCGGAAAGTGCCGGACAAAGTGGAACGGGACACAAAGCAACCGCTTGTGAACCCCTACGCAATCTAACCGGAGCATTGAATGGCTGACAACGAACAAGAATACGGCGAGATGTATGAGGTTCCGGACGATTCAACGGTCCGTGATACCGATGACGGTGGCGCAATGGTCACCCTCGACGATTCTCCAACGCCAGCCGAGTCAGAGTTCTACGCCAACCTGGCTGAGACGATGCCAAGCTGGGAGTTGGCAAACCTTGGCTCTGAGCTCTGCGACATTCTTGAGAAAGACAAGGAAGCCCGCAAGAAGCGAGATGAGCAGTATGAAGAAGGCCTGAGACGCACGGGCCTTGGCGATGACGCCCCAGGCGGTGCATCGTTCACTGGAGCCAGCAAGGTCGTGCACCCAATGCTGACTCAGGGTTGCGTGGACTTTTCAGCTCGCGTCATGAAGGAGTTGTTCCCGCCTGACGGTCCGGCCAAAGACAAGATCATTGGCGAAGTCACGCTGGACAAGCAAGAAAAAGCCGGACGCCTGGTCCGCTTCCTGAACTGGCAGATGACTCAGCAGATGCCCGAGTTTAGATCAGAGCTCGAGCAGTTGTCCACTCAGCTGCCTTTGGGCGGCGGTCAGTACCTCAAGATCACTTGGGACCCGAACAAGAAGCGTCCAATGCCTCAGTTCGTGGCTATTGACGATGTCTACCTGCCTTTTGCAGCAACCAACTTCTACGCAGCTGAGCGCAAGACTCATGTGCAATACATCACTCGCATCGAGTATCAGAAGCGGGTTGAGTCAGGCATGTACATGGACGTGGACATCATGGCCAGTCCGCTGCCTCCTGATGAGTCCAAGTCCGAGACCGCCAACAACAAGATTGAAGGTCGCGCTCAGGACAGCTACAACATCGATGGTCTGCGCACCATCTTCGAGTGTTACATCATCCATGACTTTGGCGACGAGCATGGATTGGCTCCATACATCATCAGCCTTGACAAGGCCACTCAGTCCGTCTTGTCCATCTATCGCAACTGGGAAGAAGACGACGAGACCAAGCAGGAAATGCAGTGGATGGTCGAATTCCCGTTCGTGCCATGGCGAGGTGCTTACCCGATTGGCCTGACGCACATGATTGGCGGCCTAAGTGCCGCTGCGACAGGTGCTTTGCGTGCCTTGCTGGACTCTGCCCACATCAACAACTTCCCTGGCTTGCTGAAGCTCAAGTCAGGGACTGGCGGTCAGACAGACCGTGTTGATCCAACCGAGGTCAAGGAGATTGAAGGTTCATTTGGCCAGGATGACATCCGCAAGATGCTGATGCCAATGCCTTACAACCCGCCAAGCGCAGTCTTGTTCCAGCTGCTTGGCTTCTTGGTCGATGCCAGCCAAAACGTTGTGCGGACCACGTTCGAAGAACTGGCTGACAGCAATGCCAACACACCAGTCGGCACGACACTGGCCCGCATCGAGCAGGGCATGGTGGTGTTCTCAGCGATCCATGCGCGTCTGCATGACTCCATGGGCCGTGTGCTGAAGCTGCTGTTTCGCCTCAACAAGACTTACTTGACAGAAGAAGAGGTCTACGACGAGACCGGCGAGCTGCTGGTCAAGCGCAGCGACTTCGAGGGCCCGATGAACGTCGTGCCTGTCAGCGATCCCAACATCTTCAGCGAAGCGCAGCGGTTTGCTCAGGTGCAGGCCGTCATGCAGCGGGCCAAGGAGATGCCTCAGCTGTACGACTTGCGCAAAGTCGAAGTCATGTTCCTTGAGCGCCTGAAAGTGCCTCAAGGCAAAGACTTGTTGCTGCCAGCACCCAAGCCATTGGAGCTGAACGCGGTCAACGAGAACATTGCGATGACGATGCGTCGCCCGGTTGTGGCGTTCCCCGAGCAAGATCACTTGGCTCACCTACAGGTCCACTTGGACTTCCTGACCAACCCGATGTTTGGCAACAACAAGGCCATTGGCCCTGCATTCATCCCCATGATGCTGGACCACATCAAGGAGCACATGGTCCTGTGGTACGCCACCCAGATCTACAACGAGGCGTCAGATGCCGCACAAGTCGACATCGGCGAGATCCAAAAGGACGCGACCGTCGAAGAGAAGCAATCCCTTGACAAGCTGCTGGCCACGACCAGCCAAGTGGTGACCAAGCAAAGTCAGGAAGCTTTCGGCCAGATCCCTCAGATCATCGAGCAAGCCATTCAGGCCCTGCAGCAGATGCAACCGCCACCGCCTCAGGATCCAAGCGTCCAGGTCGCCCAGAAGCAGCTGGAGAACCAGGCTCAACGCGACCAGGCAAATGCCCAGAACGCTCAGGCCAAGCTTGCCCAGAACGCTCAGCTCAAGCAGGCCGATATGCAGCAGCGCAGCATGGAAAAGCAGCTGGAGATCCAAGCTCGCATCCAAGAGTTGCAGTCCGAATTGCAGCGCGAGACCATGCGTCAACAAGCCGAAGACGAACGCACTCGCGCCCAGATCCAGGCTCGCTTGGAGATGAACGAGTCCGACAACCAAACAGCCAAGCAACTTGCTGCCCTCGAGGTAGCAACCGGCGAAAGAATCGGTGTCTCCACCGGCACTGGTATTAACCCCAACCCACGTTCATAAGGAGCAATCATGGAAGCCATCAACTTGCACAAGCAAATGGCCATGGGCAAGCCCTACCCGACCAGCTTGGCTGGCAGCGGTAAGGATCCAGCCCCGACTCCCGGTTTGCCAAAAGCTGACTTCAAGACTCAGCCCAAGATGCAGACCGTGAAGACCAGCGGCAAAAAGTAAATGCTCGCCAAGATCATCACGACAATCCGAGCCGAAAAGGAGCAGGTGGCCACTGAGGCCATCAAGGTCCGTCCAGGCGAAGGAAAAGACATCAGCTTTGAATATGGCCACCGCCAAGGCGTCTACGCCGGCCTTGATCGCGCCATCCAGCTGATTGAGCGAGTCTACCGTGATCTTGAAAACGACCAACGAGATCTTTAACCACCCAGCAGACGGAGTAAGCGAATGCTACTTGAAAAACCCATGTCCTTCAACTATGCCTCTTTGGACGAGGCCTTCCCAGCAGCTGATTGCGGCCATGTGCCGCTTGGTTCGCGTGTGATCGTTCAGATCCGCAAAGCCAAAAACCAGACAGCCGGCGGCATCTACATCCCCGAAGAAGCTCGAAAGACAGAAGCCAGCAACACCCAGGTCGCCAAAGTCGTGGCCATCGGTTCCCTGGCGTACAAAAACCGCAACACCATGGAGCCTTGGCCCGAAGGCGCTTGGTGCGAGGTCGGCACGTTCGCTCGTGTGCCTAAATACGGCGGCGATCGTTGGACAGTTGTGTCTGGCGACGAGGAGATTGAGTTCGTGATGTTCAACGACCTGGACATATTGGCCAAGGTCACAGGAGATCCGACAGCAATCAGGGCATTCATCTAACTGCTGAAAGGAGCAGGCAATGGCAGGTGATACACTTCTCATCGAAGACGACGAGGACACCAAAGGCGGTAAGTCTCAGGAAGTCGAGTTCGTGCCTGTCGAGACCAAGGACCCAAAAGGTTCTCAGGACGACGATCATGAAGACGACGATCATGAAGACGACGCGCGGCTCTCAGAAGACAACGAGGACCGCGAGGAACTGCGACGCAAGCGACGCGAGGAAAAAGCTGAGCGAGCTGCTCGCAGAAAGCAGGCGATTGAGCGCGATAAGACCGAGCTCAACTTCCTGAGACAACGGAACGAGGCGCTCGAGAAGCGCATGTTCCAGGTCGAAAAGACCACCGTGGCAAACACAATCTCTGGTCTTGACGCCAAGATTGCCGATACCCTGGCTGAGGTCAAAGCCGCTGAGCGCATCATGGCACAAGCCACTGAGGCCGGCAACGGTGAAGACGTGGTCAAGGCCTTGCGCATCCGCGACGCGGCCATGCAAAAGGTCCAGCAACTCCAGGCTCACAAGCACCAGCATAACCAGGCGGCTCAAAATCTGCACCAGCAGGCCCAAGCCGAAGCGCCTCGTCAGCAGGGTCCAGACCCAGAGGTGGCCAGCTTTGCACAGAAGTGGGTGTCCAAGAATAGTTGGTACAACCCCAATGGCAATGACGAGGCCTCGAAGATCGTGCTGGCGATTGATCAGTCCCTGGTTGAAGCGGGCTACAATCCAAAAACAGAGGAGTACTGGCAAGAGCTAGATAAGCGCGTTGCCCGTCGACTCCCCGAACTCAAAGGAGGCGGTAACTATGACGACAGTCAAGACGACGATCGCCGCGGACAGCGTAGAGGTCCGCCCATTGGTTCCAGCAGGGACCAAGCTCCGCAGTCTTCCCGCCGTGAAGTCTACATTTCCCCTGAACGAAAGCAAGCGATGATCGATGCTGGAGTCTGGGAAGATGCCGTCCTGCGCCAACGCTACTTGAAGCAGTACGCGAAGTGGGACCGTGAACACAATTCATCTCGCTGAAAGGAGTGAGGAACATGAACGACGAACGCTTGAAAAAATCCCCTGATCTTGTCCGCCAATCACGTGGAGCCACAGACCGCAATGTGACTGAAGACCGTGCCATTAGCGACGATGATCGTGTTGAGATGTTTAGATCTCAATTCTTCCAAGACGCATTGCCTGATCTACCAAAGATCCCAGGCTATCACACATGCTGGTTGACCACCACTAACCCCCGCGATTCCATCCAGATGCGGATCCGGTTGGGGTATGAACCTATTAAAGCCGAAGACGTGCCTGGCTGGGAATACGTTACCATCAAGACAGGCGAATGGCAAGGGTTTATTGGTGTCAACGAGATGCTTGCTTTCAAGTTGCCTATGTCTCTCTACTCGCGATTCATGCAAGAAGCTCACCATGACGCTCCTGCACGCGAAGATGAGAAACTGACTGCAGTTTTGGACAGCATCAAAGAGAGCGCCGCAGCAGCTGGCGGACGTGTGATCGAGGGCGATGGTATTGCGGCCTTGCGCGAAAACCCTGGTCGAGCTAAATTTGAAGAGCTCTGATCAGTCCACTAATTTCTCTCATCTGAGGAAAACACATGTCTACTTCTAGCGCACCGTTTGGTCTGCAGCCGGTCTACCACGCAAGTGGTTTTGTCCGTCCCGCAGCCTTCACGCTGGCGGACAATGCTGCTGTGACTCTGTTGCAATACCAACCCGTGGCGATTAGCACGTCCACTGGTGTTGTGACTCCAGCCACTGTTGGCAATGCCTACGTCGGCACTTTCATGGGTGTTGAATTCACCGACGGCGATGGCCGCCGCCGTGTTTCCAACAAGTTCCTTGCGAACACCCCTGCCACCAACGTCACCGCGTACATCACGCGCGACCCTGCTATTGTTTATCAGATCCAAGCAAACGGCTCTGTGAACATCAGCAACATTGGCAGCCAATATGACTTTGGCAACATCACCGCCGGTTCTACCGTCGTGGGTCTCAGCCAAGCCGTGTTGGACACAGCCTCTGTGGTTGCATCCGGCAGTGTTGCTCAAATGCGCGTCATCGGCATCACGCCGGGTCCTGACAACGCATGGGGCGACGCATACACCATTGTCCAAGTCCAGATCTCGCAGCATCAGGACGTGGCTGACATCAACGCTTACTAAGGAGGTCTAACATGGCTGTCCCAATGCGCAGTACGGACTTTCGGTCCATTGTTGAGCCTATCCTGAACGAAGAGTTTGATGGCTTGTATGATCAGCGTGCCGACGAGTGGAAACAGGTGTTCAAAGAGCGCCAAGGTATCCCTCGTAACTACCACGAAGAACCCGTCCTGTACGGTTTCGGCGCTGCTCCTGAGTTGCCTGACGGCATGCCAGTCACCTACCAATCTGGTGGTGTGCTGTTCAATGCTCGTTATGTCTACAAGGTCTACGGTCTGGCTTTCGCCTTGACCAAGGTCCTGGTGGAAGACGGCGACCACATCTCCATCGGTCAAACTTACGCCAAGCACTTGGCTCAGTCCCTGATCGAAACCAAAGAGACCCTGTGTGCCAACATCCTGAACCGCGCCTTCAACGGCTCGTATGCAGGCGGTGACGGCGTGCAGTTGGTGGCTAGCAACCACCCCATCGCTTCGGGCACTGCCAGCAACCTGCTGACAACTGCTTCGAACTTGTCGCAGACCTCGCTTGAGCAGATGCTTGTGCAGATTCGCAACGCCATTGACAACAACGGCAAGCGTATTCGCCTGACTCCTGAGAAGCTGGTTCTGAGCCCGTCCAACGTCTTCCAAGGTGAAGTGCTGTTGAAGTCCGTCCTGCGTGCAGGTTCTGGCAACAACGACATCAACCCGATCAAGTCGATGGGCATGCTCAGCGGCGGCCAAGCCAACTTGTCGCGTCTGACTTCTACAACCGCCTGGTGGGTGCAAACCGACGCCAAGGTTGGCTTGCAGATGATGATGCGTCGCAAGCTGGAGAAGAGCATGGAAGGTGATTTCGAAACCGACTCCATGCGCTACAAGGCGACCGAGCGTTACATCCCTGGTTGGACTGACTGGCGTACCGTCTACGGTACCCCTGGTCTGTAAAAACCAGAATCAGAAGGGGGCTTTGGTCCCCTTCTTTTCAATCAAACTTGTCAAGCTTTTCAAGGAGAAGACAAAATGCCTCAATTTTCCGATGACCTCTTCCTGGGTTCTGCCGTCACCTACATGGGCATGAACTTGGGCGACCCATCTCCCATGTCTCAAGGTGTTGGCCCTCTTGGCCGCATCTACGTTTGGGACGTTGTGCCAGTGGCCAAGGCCGTGGACAACATCTCCGCAACAGCCACCAATACCGGCGCCCTGACCTTGGCTGCTGGCACCGGCACGACTGCCGTGACCCGCGCTGACGGAACAGCTGTGATTCAACTGGACTGCCCTCGTGCCGTGGCCATCTACATTGGTGCTGGCACAGCCGTGTCCAAGGTTTTGACCGTGACTGGCTACGATGTCTATGGACAGCCCATGAGTGAAGCCATCACAACAGGTACCACTGAAGAAGTTCAAGTAGCCGGCCAAAAAGCCTTCTACCAAATTGCCAGTGCAACCTTGTCAGGCGACCCTGAAGTGGACACCTCGCTGGGTACCACAGACATCCTGGGCTTGCCTGTTCGCGCGACCAATGCAGGCTACGTGGCCTCGGTTGGCTGGGACAACACCTTGGCTCGTGATGCAGGCACGTTTGCAGCAGCCGATGTTACCTCTCCTGCAACCGCTACCACCAACGATGTTCGCGGCACCTACACGCCTTCTAGCGCAGCCAATGGCTCCAAGCGCTTGGTGATGGGTATCCTGCTGCCGGCTTTGGCTGTTGGTCCTAACGCAACTCGCGTTGGCGCCCTTGGCGTGACTCAAGCCTAACTAGGAGAATACCATGGCAGATGCAGTGACTACGCAAACCATCTTTGATGGCGATCGCATGGCGATCCAGAAGTTTACGAACATCTCCGATGGTACTGGTGAAACCAAGGTCCTCAAGGTCGACGTGTCGACCTTGCTGCCGAACAACTATGGGATCAAGTGCGACAAGGTGACCATCACCAAAATCCACGCTGCAACCACAGGCATGTCGGTAGAGATTTTCTGGGATGCTGATACAGACGTCCTCTGCCACACCATTGCCCCCGATTCGAACTACTCGTTCAACTTCGAAAAGTTTGGCGGCTTGCCAAACAATGCGGGCACCGGCGTGACAGGGGACGTGCTGTTCAGTACGATCGGCGCAAGCGCCGGCGACTTGTACACCGTCACTCTCGAGATGGTCAAGCACTACCCCAACCCCTTTGACACTCTCTGATCATGGCAAACGTCAAAATCACAGAGCTTGTTTCAGGATCAGCGCTCACTGGCACAGAACTTTTCGAGTCCGTGCAGACGGCTTCTTCAGTGAAGCTAACGGCCACCCAGGTCAAGGATTTTGTTCTTGACCTGGGATATGGCTCTTTTTACGACACGACCGACCAATCTGCCACGGCAAGTACAGCTACCCCCATCAAATATGGCACTGTTGACTTGTCAAGAGGAATTACGGTTGCAAATGATGGCAGCGGCAACAAAACCTTCATCATCTTTGCCACAAGCGGGGTTTACAACGTCAGCACAAGCCTTCAGTTTGCCAATGCTGATAGTTCGAACCATGCTGTCAAGGTTTGGCTGAAAAAAAACGGAGCCGATATTGCAAATTCGGCTTCTACTTTTAAAGTCCCTAAGCTTGCTGATGGCGGTGTAGTGGTCTTTGAAATCAACTTGGTTTTGAGCCTGTCTGCTGGCGACATCATCCAGTATGTTTGGGCCACTCCGAACACGGCGGTCACTCTAGACTACACTGCCCCAACGGTCAGTCCCTATGTTTCTCCGGCTGTTCCTTCTGCTATCTTCGTTGCCACTCAGCTGAAGTAAGGAGCCAGCATGGTAAACGACCACAAGTTTGGAAAAAATGGAGAGACAGTCTTCCTTGCAAAGGGAGGAGCTGTGTGGGCCCGCAAAGAGGGCAAAAATCCTCAGGGCGGACTCAATCAAAAGGGCCGTGACGCGTACAACCGCCAAACAGGGGGCAATCTCAAGCCTCCTGTGTCGGCTAAGCAAGCAGCAAAAAGCCCCAAGGCCGCAGGACGTCGAGACAGCTTTTGCGCTCGAATGTCCGGCATGCCTGGACCTATGAAAGACTACAAAGGCCGGCCGACCAGGAAGGCACTTGCTCTCAACAAATGGGACTGCTGACATGATCGGACAAAAAATGGCCTTTAAGCGTGGGGGCGAAGTAAAAGCACCTTGGGATAAGCCAAGGCCAAAAGACCTGCCGGCTCCAAAAAAGCTGTCGTCTTCTGCCAAATCAAGCGCCAAAGCCGCAGCCAAAGCAGCTGGTCGCACTTATCCCAACCTCGTAGACAACATGCGGGCAGCCGCAAAAAGGAAATGACATGGGAAAAAATCTGAAATACGGCGAATTTTCTTTCGGTCCTGCAAAAACGCCCATGAAAAAGGGCGGAATGTGCAAGGCGACTGAAGGTTACGCCAAAGGCGGACCAAAAATGCCCGCAAAACGTGAGCCGGAAGCCACCGTCCGCAAGGAAGTGGCTCTTTTGAGCAAGGCCGGAGCCCCAAAAGCCCTGATCCGCCATGAAAAGCGCGAGATTCGAGGCGAAAAAGACACTCCGGCGACCAAAAAAGCCGAAGTTGCCCTGATGCGCGAGGCAAAAGCCCCTCTGACCATGCTGAAGGAGGAAATGGCGGAACCGGTAGGCCTGAAAAAGGGCGGTCCGACCAAGATGCAGCAAAAAGTCGGCAAAGTCATGGGCGAATACAAGGCAGGCGAGCTCCATTCTGGCTCCAAAGAGGGCCCATTGGTGAAAAACCGCAAGCAAGCGATTGCAATTGGACTTTCCGAAGGCCGAAAAGCCGAAGGTTATGCCAAGGGCGGTTCGGTTGAGGCCAAACTGGAGAAACATGCTAACCTGCCAGCCAGCAAGGCTCACGGCCCTGGAGCTGGAAACAGGTTAGCCAAGGGCGGCGTGCCGACGTTCTCAAAAACACCAAAATTTGGGCGAATGCAGTAAAATTCAGCTCAACACCCTCCGGGTCTGCCCTTGACGGCAAGCCGCAACTCAACAGATAGGAGCAGATCCGGTGGCAGTTTCAGGCACAGTCAGCACAACGGTTTTCAACACGCGCAAGGTCATTGATCACGCGTACCGTCGCTGCCGCATTCCTCCTGAGGGTATCTCTTCAGAGCAAATCTCTTTTGCCCTGGACTCGCTCTATTTGATCCTGAGTATGCTGGCCAATCGAGGCTTGCAGCTTTGGTGCATTGAGCGCTATTTGATGCCTCTCTACCAAGCCCAAGGCTTGATGACCTTGCCAAACGGCATTGTCGACGTGTTGAACACCAACTTGCGGACCATTGCAGCCGTCAACACTGGTTCAGCCGTCAACACCTCGACATCGACAACTTACCAGACGTACTTCCAGACAGAGACGCAAGTCACAGTTGTGGGGATTGAATGGTCAGGCCCTTCGACTAGCTACGCCTTGGAAACGTCCCAAGATGGCGTTCTCTGGACCACGGTTGCAACCGAGGCCAATCCAAATGCGTCAGCGAATAGTGTGACATGGGTAGACATCCAAGGGTCCCTAGCGACCTTCTATTTCAGGGTGCGGGCTGTTACCGGTACGCTTGATCAATCTCAAGTGATATTGGCCAACACGCCAAACGAGATCCCCATGGCTCGTTTGAACCGTGATGATTACGTCAACCTGCCCAACAAGACGTTTGAAGGCCGCCCTCTGCAGTTTTGGTGCGATCGCCAACTCAACAACCCAGTCCTGTACCTGTGGCCCGTGCCGTCAGCGCAGTTTGTCACTGCTCAAGTGGTCGTGTGGGTCAAGCGTTACATCATGGACGTGGGTAAGATGACTCAAGAGATTGAGGTCCCGCAGCGCTGGTATGACGCCATCGTTTACGTGCTGGCCTCGCGCTTGGCAGAAGAGACTCCGTCGGTTGATCCGCAGATGATCGCGATCTTGGACCAAAAAGCCCAGCGAGCTCTGCTGGAAGCAGAGGGCGAAGAGCGCGACGACTCGCCAATCTACTTGACACCCAACATTGCGGTGTACACACGATGAGCATCTGGCTTGATACCCGCGGACGCAGCACGCTGGGCATTGGCCTGTGTGCTCGCTGCAGCCGCAAGATGAGCCTCACGGAGCTGTTTTCAGATCCAAATTCACCAGGCCTTCGCGTTTGCCGTGAGGACCTGGACCAATTGGATCCGTACCGCTTGCCTCCTCGTCAGCCCGACAACATCAACCTGCCGTTTGTGCGGCCTGATACCCCATTGACCAGCGATCCTGACGGCATCGTGACGGAAGACGACAACAGCTTCCTGATCAGCTCGAATGACGGCTATCTTTTCCCGGATCAGAAGTAAATGACAACCGTACCATCAAACCTGGTCCCGACAAAGATCACAGATCTTCCAGTCGCCCCTGTTCCCACGCCGAACGCGACCATGGTTTGCGTGATCGGGGGCATCACCTATCAGGTCCCGTTCATTGACCTGCAGTCGACCATATCAGTCCCAGCATCCCGCGAAATCAACACAGGCGGCGGATTGCAGGGTGGTGGAGACTTGTCTGCCAACCGAACGCTGAGCATTGCCGAGGGCGGAGTGACTCCAAACAAGCTGTCCAATAGCGGTGTCTTGGCTGGAGTATATGGCTCTGGGGCCATGATCCCTGTTTTGACAATAGATGCTAAGGGCCGTGTCATTGACGCGACAGAGACAGCCCTAGTCATTTCCGGATATGTTCCTGATACCCGCCAGATCATCTCCGGCCCAGGTTTGACTGGGGGCGGTAACCTGCAGGCCAACCGCACTCTGTCTGTTGACTTTTCGGTTGCCAATCCAGAAGCTTTGGGACCTGCTTCGCCTGGCTCTGCAGACACCGCTTCGCGCAGCGACCATGTGCATCCGGCCCTTGACTTGGAAAACCCTGCAGAATTTACCGGCGTCCTGCAGCTTGATCATGGTGGCACGGGGACCAACATCACTACTTTAACAGCTGGGGGTGTCTGGTATTCGGACGGCTCAAACCCATTTTTGCAAAGCACTCAGGGAAATCTTGGTCAGGTCTTGGTGTCTGGCGGTCCAGGAGCCCCCGGATGGGGCTCTGCGCTGGTTGTCTCTGACCAACCAGCCAACTACGTATACGCTGGTCCGACTTCAGGAATTGACGCGCCTACGGCCTTCAGGCTGCTGGTCAATGCCGATATTCCGGCGACCTTGACCGGGAAAACCTTGAGCGGGCTCTCAAACGTTTTTAGCAACATTGGCAATTCGGCTCTCGTCAACCATTCGATAACCATCAACGGCGTGACGCTTTCTTTGGGAGGTTCTGGCACAATCACGGCGTCAACTACCAACGCCTTGACAGTTGGCGCAGGCCTTCAGCTGAATTCGGGTACGACATTTGACGGCTCTGCCGCAAAAACCCTCAGCGTTGACAGCAGTGTTGTTACGCTCAACGGTTTGCAGACCCTGACAAACAAGACGCTGACGACGCCAACAATCTCGCAAATCCTGAATTCAGGAACCGTCACGCTACCAACCAGCACCGACACGCTGGTTGGGCGTGACACAACAGACGCCTTGACAAACAAGTCAATCAGTGGTGCCAGCAATACCCTGACCAACATCGGCAACTCGTCTCTGACGAACTCGTCAATCACGCTTGGCACGACCAATATCGCGCTGGGCGCAACAGAGTTTGCTCTAGCAGGCCTGACCTCTGTGGAGGTCACTCAAAACCCAACGACTGCCCTTCAGTTGGCGACAAAGCAGTACGTCGACACATTGGTTTCGTCGGGCATCACTTACCACGCCCCGGTTAAGTACGAGGTGCCCAACACAACAGGCAATCTCAATGCCACCTACAACAACGGCACGGCTGGTGTGGGGGCGACTCTGACCAACGCAGGAACACTTGCCGCCTTTGCACCGGACGGCCCCGTGGCCTCTGCGGGGGACCGCATCCTGGTTTACAACCAGACCAACCAGTTTGAGAACGGCGTCTACACCGTGACTGTGGTTGGCGATGGCTCGACCGCATGGGTTCTGACTCGCGCAACAGATGCCGACACCTACGCCTTGAAAAGCCCAAACAGTCTTGGCGAGGGCGATGCATTTTTCATCACCAGAGGCAACACTGGCGCTGGCGAGACCTATGTTTGCAACACAATAGGCACCATCACATTTGGCACGACCGCAATCACTTTTGCGCAGGTATCTGCGTCGCAGGTCTATTCGGCCGGAACTGGCCTGACGCTGTCTGGGACGCAGTTCTCGATCTCCAACACTGGCGCGACCGCGGCCAGCTACGGCACAGCAAGCAAGACCTCGACGCTGGCGATCAACGCACAGGGTCAAGTTACTACCGCATCCGAACAAGACATCGCAATTGCAGCATCACAAGTCACTTCGGGAACGCTGGCTGTAGCCCGGGGAGGCACAAACATCGCCTCGTACACTATTGGCGACATCGTTTATGCGTCTGGCGCAACTACGCTGTCAAAGCTTGGGATTGGCTTGGCTGGGTACATGCTCACATCCGGTGGGTCGGCTCCTCAATGGTCTGATCCGACTGGAGTTACGGTTGGAAGTGCCACAAACGCAGTCAATGCAGCAAACACAGCAATCGCTGCTGACTCGACCAATGCAACAAATTATTTGACGTTCGTCTCCGGCACTACCGGAAATCTCCCTCAGTTGGTAAACTCCTCAATAACCTGCAATCCAAGCACTGGAGCCGTAACCGGCGGCATTGCTGGTGGCGCTTTCTAAGGAACTGAAATGGCACAAACCGGATACACCCCAATCTTGATCTACGCAAGTGGCACGACCTCAAACGTTCCATTGGCCGCAAACCTGACAAGTGGCGCTGCAGGGGCGGAGCTTGCACTGAACTACGCCGATGGGAAGCTGTTCTACAAAGACGGCGCTGGCAACGTGCAGGTTCTTGCTGGTAAGGGCGGAACGGGCGTTGTTGCAGGCTCAAACACGCAGCTTCAATTCAACAACAATGGTGTATTTGGCGCGTCTTCGGGCATGACTTGGGATGGCACCAACTTTACCGCGACATCAATCAAAGATAGCGCTCTGACAAGTGGCCGGGTGACTTTTGCCGGGGCATCTGGCTTGCTGAGTGATTCCGCAAGTCTTACTTGGGACGGAACAAATCTGACTGCAAGTCAATTGCGCAGCAGTGGCTTGACGTCCGGTCGTGTGACATTCGCTGGAGCCTCAGGCCTTTTGTCTGACAGCGCAAACCTGACATGGAACGGCACAACGCTTGGTATCACAGGCGCTTTGACCGCAAGCGCTGATTCAGCATTTACCTCAACCGGTGCGGTACAACTGTCTTCTGGCACTACAGGACAACGTCCTGCAGGCGCTGCGGGTAAATTAAGGTTCAACACCACAACTTCTGAGTTTGAAGGCTACAACGGCACTACATGGGCTTCTGTGGGCGGTTCTGCAATCAGCAACGATACAAGCACTGCAACAAACCTGTATCCGTTGTTTGCCTCGGCGACAACAGGCACAGCGGCAAACGTATATACCAGCAACGCCCAGTACCTGTTCAAGCCCAGCACAGGGGAACTCAGTGTGAAGGCTCCACGAGCCAGCAACGGCATCGTGGTCAATAGTGCGACGATTAGTTCGGACTACACCATTGCAACAGGCGACAACGGCATGAGTGCCGGACCAGTTTCTGTGAACAGTGGAATTACAGTTACCGTCTCAAGTGGCAGCACTTGGGTGGTTGTTTGATAGGAGAAGAATATGACTGTGGTTATCAACGGAACAACTGGCATCACCAACGATGGTGGCTACACAGGTGACGGTGTAGTCTTTGCTGACACAACCCCTGCGAACACGCTGGTGACTACTACTGGTGGTAACGTGGGTATTGGGACGAGTTCGCCGGGGCAGAAACTGACGGTTGGTGTTAATGGCGTTTTCCGTTTGCAGACTGGTTTAGTCACTATGGATTGCACGCCAACGCCCGGAGGGACGGACGGTTTTGTGTGGAACACTTCGGCCTCTAGTTACTACGACTGGAATATGGGAGGCTCAACAAAAGTGCGTATCGACTCCAGCGGTAACTTGCTGGTGGGGACTGTGAGTGCCGGAGTTGCAAACACTTTGTCTACAACAATTGAGACATCGGGCGCTAACAACTCACGCATTACGGTTAATCACTCATCTACTGCCGGCTCCAGCAATGACTCGAACTACATGCAGTTCGGGTATGGCGGCAATTTGATTGGGCGCATTGTTCAAGCATCTACTACCACGGTTAGCTACACGACATCGTCTGACTACCGCCTAAAACACGACATTCAACCCATGGTTGGCGCTTTGTCAAGGGTGGCTCTGCTCAAGCCTTGCACTTACAAATGGAACGCAGACAACTCTGACGGACAGGGCTTCATCGCCCATGAGTTGCAGGCGGTAATTCCAGATGCGGTTGCTGGCGAAAAAGACGCAGTCAACGAAGACGGCTCTATCAAGCCGCAAGGCATCGACACCAGCTTCTTGGTAGCCACCCTCACAGCCGCCATCCAAGAACAGCAAGCCATCATCACCGCCCTGACCGCCCGAGTCGCGGCTTTGGAAGGAACACAACCATGAGCAAAGTAGCCCTCTCCGGCAACGCCAGCGGCACAGGCACATTCACCATTGCCAGCCCCAACAGCAACACCGACCGCACACTTTCGCTCCCTGACGCAAGCGGCACCGTTTTGGCGGGCACCGTAGGAGCGTCCACTACGAACACTGTGACCAATAAGATTGCGGTGCAAATCAACGGCACGACATACTACTTGTTGGCTTCTACGAGCGCAGCATGAACTACCTCTACACCTTCCTGACCGCGCTGGCTTGCACCTACGCCCTCTATGTCTTTTATGCCGCCGTGATGAACATCAAGCGCGTCAAGAATGCAGGAAAGCTCACAAAGCTGGGCATGGCGTTCGGCTACCCCACGCTGGTCATTGGGCTGGTGCTGGACTTACTGGTCAACGTGTTTGTCATGAGCATCATCTTGCTGGAAGTCCCGCAGGAGCTGACCGTGACCAGCCGCTTGAAGCGGCACAACCGGGAATCAACCGGATGGCGTCTGGCTGTCGTGAAGTTTTTTGAGCCTGTGCTCGACCCGCTGGACCCGTCTGGCGACCACATTTGAAGGAACGGAAATGGCTGGAAATCTCGTCATCTCACAAATCAACGGTGGCCCTATTGGGGTCATCAACGCCATCATCAACGGCAACTTTCAGGTCAACCAGCGTGGCGTCTCGGGCACGGTAACGCTGGCTGCGGGTGCTTATGGGCACGACCGCTGGAAAGCTGGCGCATCGGGCTGCACCTACACGTTCGCCACGGTGGATAACGTCACCACACTGACCATCTCGGCAGGTTCGTTGATTCAAGTGATCGAGGGCTTGAATCTGTACAGCGGCACATACACACTGTCTTGGACTGGTACGGCTCAAGGCAAGATCGGTGCTGGCTCTTATTCCGGCTCTGGTGTGACTGGCTCCGTGACAGGCGGCACAAACCTGAACATCGAATTCGGCACAGGTACGTTGTCATTGGTGCAGTTTGAACCCGGTGTGGAAGCAACCCCGTTTGAGCGCAGGGACTACGGGCGTGAGTTGATGATGTGCCAGCGGTATTACGAGAAGTCATTTCCGCAAGGTATAGCCCCCGCAAACGGTGGCTCTAGCACGACATTGGCAACCGCTGATGGCTCTGTTAGCGGAATGGCGCAAAACCGCATAGGGGCGGGGCCAACAACACAGTTTAAGGTTCCCAAACGAGCTATTCCCACGATGACAAAATACGGCAACAGCAGTGGAGATTGGATTTACGCATTGCAAAACTCAAGTGCATTAGTGGGAAACGCAAATTCCGGGCTTGGTCGCGTAAGTGAGAGCGCGTTTACGGCCGATCAGCAGATTGTAGATGGCACAGCAATTTTTGTTATTGGTCACTGGACAGCCTCCGCAGAACTATAAGGAATCATCATGTACAAACTTCTCCCCGACACCCCAATGGGCGCAGCAACCTGCATCAAGCGCATTGCTGACAACGCTTTCATCCCTTTCGACCCCGCCAACACAGACTACGCCGAGTACCTTCGCTGGCTCGAAGCCGGGAACACGCCGCTGCCTGCTGACGCTCAAACAGAGTAAAAGTCGTCAAACAAAATTCATCCGAGCAGTACCATGGATAACCAGCAGCTTTTTAACCTCGTAGTATCCGTTGCAGGATTTTTGGCCGTCTTTATCTTTTATCAGGTCATGCAGCGCCTGCAAAAACTTGAGGACACGCTGAGTTCTTTAGAAAAACAGCTTCCTCACGATTACGTCGCCAAAAACGACTATCGCTCAGACATCAAAGACGTCAAAGACATTTTGAGGCAGATCTTTGAGAAGCTTGACAGCAAGGCGGACAAGTGATGGAGCAAAACGAACTCAAGTTGTTCAACGCGCAAGCACGGGCTGAACTCAACCGGCTTGAAGCCCAAAGCACGGCCAAAGAAGTCGCTGGCAAAGCCATCGGCAAGCACGGTCTGGCCTACATCACTGCCATCGTCTGTGTGGGTGTGGGCGCAAGCCTCATGCTGGAAGAGTCAAAGATCGCCGCTGTGATCGGTTTGGTTTCCGCCGCCTTGACCGCTTTGATTGCCATGCTCAACGGCATCGCCGGGGCTAATCCAAAGCAAGAGAAGCCAGAGTTTGAGGTGATCAAGTCCCTGATCGAGCGTTTGGACAAGCTGGCCGAAAAAGAACCCCCAATGTCCGTGACAGTCGAAGGCGACAAAGTCACCGTTGTGAAGGGTGCGGATCAAATTCAGACATCAAAAGGCGCCTCATGATCCCAATCGTTGCAACATTGCTTGGCACACTGGCCCAGAATGGTCTGGGCCTTTTGTCATCTGCGATCCAAGCCAAGGGCAAGGAAGTCGTCGAGAACACGCTTGGCGTGAAGATCTCCGACGATCCAACGCCTGCCGAGGTGGAAAGGTTGCGCCAGTCCCAATTCGACCACGAGGAAGCGTTGCTTGCCTTGGGCATTGAGAAGGCCAAGCAGGACTTGGAGGGCTTCAAGGAGGAGGTCAAGGACCGCGACAGCGCTCGTGGCCGTGATGTGGAGTTCATCAAGCGCGGCATGACCAACAACCGCGCCAACTTCATGTTCTTCTTGGCCGTCGCCATGGTCGCTCTGCTGGTCTGGATCGTCTGGAAGAACCAAGGCATCAATGAGTACGTCAAAGGCATCTTTACGCTCGTTTTGGGGCGTTTCCTAGGCTATCTGGACAACATCTACTCCTTCGAGTTTGGGACGACCCGAGGTTCCAAAGAAAAAGACGAGACCATCAAGCAATTGACCGGAGGTTCAAAATGAGCCTGAGCAAAGAACAAGCAGCCTTTCTGCTGGACGCCTGCAGGTTGATCCAATACGCCACAGAACAGGGCTTTATGGTCACTGGAGGCGAGTTGGCGCGAACCCCTGAGCAGCAGGCCCTGCACGTCAAGGCAGGCCGCTCCAAGACCATGAATTCGATCCACTTGAAGCGCTGCGCAATTGACCTGAACTTCTTCAAGGACGGTAAAATCATTTGGGACAAAGCAGCCTTGGCTCCTCTTGGGGCTTATTGGGAGTCTTTGCACCCCAAAAACCGCTGGGGCGGCAACTTTAAGTCATTGGTAGACTGCCCGCATTTTGAGAGGAACGTCTAATGCCACAAGCCATGACCTTCACGTCGCTTCAAAATGACGTGCGTCGCTATCTCGAGCGAGGCGCCTCTGCCATCACGGATCCGTTGGTGTATGAGCAGATCCCCAGCCTGATCAACTTTGCTGAGCGCAGAATCAGCCGCGACCTCAAGATCCAAGGCTTTCAAACCGTTGTGACAACTACCCTGCAGGCAGGGGTGGCTGTTGTGCCAAAGCCAGACCGCTGGCGTGAGACTATCTCTATGAACATAGGGACTGGCGTCGGCAACAATACAAGAACCCAGCTGTTCACACGGGCCTATGAGTACGTCAGGTCGTATTGGCCCAATGAGACAGAAGTTGATCAGCCTGAGTTTTACGCTGACTACAACTACACGAACTGGTTGATCGCTCCGACCCCTGATTTTGCTTATCCGGTCGAGATCCTTTACTACGAGCTGCCAGCGCTCCTGGACGAAAACAACCAGACCAATTGGCTGACGCAGTATGCGCCAAACCTTTTGCTGTATGCAACCCTTTTGGAAGCGGCTCCGTTCTTGAAGAATGATGAACGCATGCCGGTATGGCAAGGACTGTACGCCTCAGCCGCCCAAGCTTTGCAAGGCGAAGATATGAGCAAGGTCTTGGACCGCAGTGCAGTAAGAAACGAGGCTTGACATGACAACTTACACCAACATCTTTGGCGGTAGCAGCATCTCTCCTGCAGATGTCAGCTACGCGCCGGTTTCCTTGACGGAAGACACAACCTTTGACTGGCCACTTGAGACAGCTCCGTCCAGCAACCTGATCGCTGGCATCATGGATGTGACCGCGACTGCGGGCCCTTGGTCCATAACACTTCCCAGTGCCCTTGAGGCGTCAACTGGTCAGGCCATCTTGATCAACAACGTCGGCTCTCAAAACTTCATTGTCAAAAATGCAGCTGGGGTGCAGGTGGCGGCTCCAATTCCAGGCTCTGTCTGGCAACTGTACTTGACGGACAACACAACAGAAGGCGGAACCTGGCAGGCATTCTTGTACGGCTCGCAGGTATCTACAGCAAATGCGGCAGCTCTTGCCGGAACGGGCCTTATCGCCATCGGCTCGCTATTGTCGCTTGCAATGCCTGTTACTTTTTTCAACGCTAACTATACGGCCGGCGTAAATGATCGGGCAAAGACCTTAATCTGGAACGGTGGAGCAGGCACCATTAGTCTTACGGCTGCCGGCACTCTTTCCGATAACTGGTTTTTTCAGCTGCGGAATGAGGGCACTGGAGCTTTGTTTGTGGATCCAGCTGGGTCGCAAACAATCAACGGTTTGCCAACCTTGACTTTTCAGCCTGGTGACTCTGCCATTATTTTTACAGATGGCCTGAACTTTTACACGATTGGCTATGGCCAAGCTCCTGTCTTTGCTTTTGACTACACGTCAATTGATGTGGCCGGGTCTGGCAACTACGTCTTGTCCGGAAGCGAACTTAACAGAATCTCGTACAACTTCACGGGCGTCTTGACAGGCAACAGAAACATCATCGTTCCGCAAACCGTCCAGCAGTACTGGGTGGCCAACAACACAACGGGGCCGTATACACTAACTGTAAAGACAGCTGTTGCAGCAGGAACAACTGTCAACCCGGGTTCTAGGTCTATCTTGTATTGCGACAGCGCAAACGTGCTTGCCGCAGACACGGCTGGAGTTTCAACTCCAATTGCCGTTGCTGACGGAGGAACGGGCGCGACCACTGCAGGAAATGCCCTCTTGAACCTTGGTGGTACGTCGACTGGGGTAGCTGTCTTCACCGCGGCTTCTCAGGCAGCCGCCCAAGCGGCCCTTGGTTTAAACCCAATCTCAAGTGGGGCATTTTAATGGCAACATCCCCCGTCATCATTAAGTCGCTCCCAGGTATCAAGCGCGACGGTACCAAGTACGAGGGCGACTACTACGTCGACGGGCAGTGGGTTCGTTGGCAAAGAGGGCTTCCAAGAAAAGTCGGAGGCTACGCCGTTGTCAACCGTTACTTGACGGAGATCAGCAGAGGAGTCAAGACGTTTACGGAAAACGGCTTGACGTACTTTCATTCCGGTTCATCTGGCCTTGTTGAGAGGTTCACACTGAACTCCAGCGGAAATGCCAGCCTAATTGCAAACCGCACGCCGGCGTCTCTCCAAGTGAGCGACGAAAACCTTTGGCAGTTTGACGTCATCTACGACAGCCAGTCTATTCCTGCAGCCAACATGATTGTTGCGCAGGTGGCCCCAAATGCCAACTGCCTCTGCAACACGGACGGAGGCCAGATCTTCATCGGGCCAATGACAGGAACAGGGGCCTTGACTGAAATCACGACTTTCCCTGCCGGCGTCAGCGCGACTGGTGGAGTGGTTTCCCTGCACCCATACTTGATGTATTTCGGCAACGATGGCGTTATCGGTTGGTCAGTTGCCGGAGCCCCCACTGATTTGACTGGCGTAGGCTCAGGGAGTGCGCGCGTGGCAGGTCAAAAGATCGTCCGAGGCATTGCCCTAAGGGGCGGCCCAGGAAACGCGCCCTCGGGCCTCTTTTGGAGCGCAGACGCTGTTATCCGCGGATCGTTTGTCGGAGGCCAAGAGGTCTTCCAGTTTGACACGATCAGCCCAGAATCCAGCATCCTGTCTGCGGCTTCAGCCATCGAGTACGACGGCATCTACTACTGGCTTGGCACAGACCGCATGCTGATGTTCAATGGCGTGGTTCGGGAGATCCCCAACAACCTCAACATCAACTACTTCTACGACAACCTCAACCGGGCCGCCGCCCAACGCGTCTGGGCCTTCAAGGTTCCGCGCTTTGGTGAAATCTGGTGGTGCTATCCAAGAGGCTCTGCAACTGAGTGCACGCATGCCATCATCTACAACGTGCGCGAGAACACTTGGTATGACTCTGAGCTGCCCAATGGGGGCCGCTCTGCGGGTGAATGGTCCCCGCTGTATGCAGCTCCGTTGCTTTGCGGAATTGAGCAGTCTTCATATACCGTGAGCAACCGAGTCACGCAGACTGACGATCTACGGATTACCGAAGACGGAAACCAGCGGATCCTTGAGCCAGAAGAAGGCTACAAGGTCTGGCAGCACGAGCGCGGCGTCAACGAGATTGACGGTCAGTACATCACTGCCGTGCCCTCGTACTTTGAAACGGCCGACATGAGCCTGCTGGTTCCGGCCGGCGGTTCAAAGGACAAATGGATCCGCGTTGAGCTCATGGAACCCGATTTTGTGCAGTCAGAAAATATGACCGTGCAACTCACAGGCAGGGCAAATGCCAAGTCAGCTGAAGTTGACGGACCTGAGCGCACCATCTTTGCAAAGCCAGCTACGCCATACGAGCAGGTCGTCTGGTTCAAGGAAGAACGCCGCGAACTTCGTTTCCGGTTCAAGTCCAACACCATCAACGGAGACTACCAAATGGGCCAAACCATCGTGCACGTTGGAGAGTCTGACGGAACGGTGCTTGGAGGTGTTGCCGGGGGTTCCTCGTGATCACGCAGCCAGCTATAATGGGGCTGCGCGATTGGGCGGATTGTGTCGTATTCGACCTGTCAACTTATGGCGCACTCTCGAGGCTAGACGACGAAGACAAATGGCAGCAGTGGGCGCTTCAATTTTGCGTGATCTCTGGTCTTAGCCAGAAAAACGTCCCGAATCCATTTGACTTTGCAGACTGGCGCGCCTGGGCACAACGCTTCGTACAAATGGTGGACTAATGACAGACCAAGAATTCATACAGCTGCTGAATGAGGTAGCTAAAAAAGCCAAGCCGTTCAACAACGAGCTTTTGCCGATCGACTCAATGGACATGATCCTGAAAGAGACCGGCCTTGACAGCCTTGACATGCTCATGTGTACTGTCTATCTTTGCGAGATCTACGACGTTGAGGACGAGAAAAGCAAGGAGATGCTGGGGCAAACTCCGCAAGATCTGCTTGACTTTCTCAAGGAATGGGGCCGCCGGCAGCCCAAGGACTTGGCCCAAGCCAAGGAGTGGTTCGTATGAGAATCTTCCTCACAGAAAGCCGAACGGCCTGCACGGAAACCACGACCCTTTTCTCAAACCACACATTTCCCCAAAAAGTCCATCTGTTTCCGGAGACCTACAACCGGATCAAGACCGGCCTGATCAATCCGGCCCACCAGGTGGCTGAAAAAGTCTTGGACCCGGTCCTCTTGAAGCAACTTAGGGAGACACAGACCGGCAAGACAGCTTTTCTCCTGGCTTCTGGCAACAGTAACTTCGCCAACGAAGGAGCCAAACTCAACCGCGAAAACGAGTGGACCTACAACTACAAGGTCCTGCCGCTGTCCTTGACGCAGATCTACGCTGGCCGGATGGCCGCACAGTGCGGGGAGATTGACCACACAGCCACGGATGCGACCGCCTGCACATCGAGCCTTAAGGTTTTGATGGACGTGCAGACCTTGATCAGGTTTTACGGCTTCGACCGGGTCATTGTGTTGGCCGTCGAGGACCAGGTCAACAATATGACCCTCCAGTTCTTTGGGGAAGCCAAGGCAACCCTCACCGAAAGCATGGCCGAGACTCACCAGGTGGTCCCCAGTGCATTCGATTCTAAGAATTTTGGGTTCTACATAGGCCAGGGTGCCGCGTTAGCCGTATTTGAGTCTGAGACCGCCTTAAAAGGCTCCGGGCTGCAGGCCAGAGCCGAACTTTTGTCCGCTTGGACAGCAACAGAGGTGGCAACCAACGCCATTGGCCAACGAGAAGATGGACAAGGATTCAGGCGAGCCATCGAGGGGGCCTTGAAACTTAGCCAAATTGGCCCAGAACAAATTAAAATCGTGAAAACTCACGGCACAGGAACCAAATCAAACAACGACGCTGAAAAGGCTGCGTTAGAAAAGTGCCTGAGTGGATTTGTAGCAACATCGTATAAGCAGCGAATCGGCCATACGATGGGAGCGAGCGGACTGTTAGAGACCCTCTTGCTGTTCAACGATTTAGAAAAGGGAACCGTCCCTGGGATCTTGAATCGAACAGAAGAGGATCGTGTTTTCCTCTCCGAAGCGGTTGAAGCACCTGATGGGACGGTGCTAAGCTTGAGTGCTGGCATGGGCAACGTGTTCAGTGCTGCGCTTTTCAACAAGAGGATCTAACTATGCCGCTCGTAGACAGCAGACAACAGATGCTTGACCTGGGCGACCTGCTCAAGGTCGCAGCAGAAAATACCCAGTCCCAGTACCCGATGGAGTTTGTGTACGCTTCTTTCGTCAAAGAAGTGCAGATGCCGGGCAGCAAATTTTATCGATACGGCAACACGGTCTACGTGGTTCACGCGTCGGAAAAAGAACCTCGCAAGGGGATGTTTAGGGCTCTGAACGCGGACACTGCTCCCAACTTCCTCGCCTCTGGCTACGCATTTGTCGTCGACGCCTATAAGAACGGGTTTGACACACTGGCCACCCAGTTTAGGGATCAGAGCCTACTCAACATCTTTAGGACCATTGCCCGAAACGCCCCCAATCCAGGCATGGGCTACAACGTGCAAAACCTTGCCAACGGCGAGTACTTGGTGGCCTTAAAGCTAGGACCAAAACGTGAAGGAGCGCAGCAATGAGTGCAGTTGTTGAAGCCGTCTCGGACTTTGTAGGCGGAGTTGTTGAAGCCGTTGGCGACCTTGTAGAAGGCGTGGTAGACGTCGTCAAGGACGTTGGTCGGGCAATTGACGACTACATCATCCAGCCTATCCTTGACGATCCACTGACTGCAATTGCGACAGTGGCTGCTGCGACTTTCCTGGGACCAGCTGCTGCCAGCATGTTTGGCACTTCAGCGGCTGTTGGAACCGGTATTGCTGCAGGACTTGGTAACACGGCTGCAGGCCTTGTCCAAGGTGAAGACTTTGGAGAAGCAATCAAAGGTGGCCTGACGGCTGGCGTCATGGCTTGGGGCGGAGCAGAGCTGTCAAATGCACTCTCTTCAGATGCGCCTGTTCCTGAAGGCGGTGGAACGCCTGACGTGCCTGCTCCGGAAGGTGGCGGTGGAGGCCCTGACATTACGACTCCAGACGTGACGCCGGATGTCACACCTGATTTCACGGCCCCGGACTTTAGCGGATTGGACGCTGCTGCGGATGTCTACCCTTCTGCAGTTGGGCCTGCACCCGCGCCGCTGACGCCTCCTTTGCCATCGGCAGAAGTTGTTTCTCCGCTGTCAACTCTCAACCAAGCCGCTCCTCAAGTCACCATTCCTGAATTTTCAGCGGCCGGCCTAGACACGGGATTCACAGCTGACTACAGCCTTGGAACAGGGATGAAGACGGGCATCGGCTCGAATATTCCTAGCTTTACGCCTGACAACGTCCTTGACATCTATGGGGCCGCTGACTACGGCCTGGTCCCTCCTGGCACAACCGGGGGCCCTGGCCTGCAACCTCAAGGGGCTCCTAACCTTACCCGCATGGGAGGAGGTCAAGGCATAACAGCCAACGTCGAGGGCCTGCCTGAATTCCGCTACGGCGACAACACACTGGATCCGGCTCTTCGCGGACAAACAGACAGTTGGGTTGGCGAAAGCGGCAAGACTTATGGCCTTGAGACCCCTGACGTCACTGTCAGTTCTACCGGCACGCGAATCACTCCTGAAGCCATCACCTATGACGCGACAACCAACGTAGGGACGCCAAGCACTTTTGATCGAGTCATGAGCGGCGATTACATGGGAGCTGCCAAAGACATCGGTCAAGGGGCCTTTAACTGGGTCAAAGAAAACCCCATGACAGCTGGTCTTGGCGCCTTGACACTTTTGGGTGGAGGCCTTGGCGGTCCGCGCGGAGGTCCTCCAAATCAAGGGCCTCCAAGGAAAGGGTCTACTCAGGACGCCAACTTCAACAAATCTCTGGACTTGTACAACTACATGCGCGATCGTGGAAACTATGGCGGAGACATTAAGCGGTATGGCCAAGTTGGTCAGGACGACCCAGGCGAATATCGGTTCTTTGAGAACACTCGTTTTGAGCCGGTTCAGCCAGCCAAGATGGGTGGCTTGATTCAGATGAAGCGGTTTGCTCAAGGCGGCTTTGCCCAAGGCATGCCAGCCCAGCAGGATCCTCGCATGCAGGACTCTCGCATGCAGGATCCTCGTATGCGGGACCCTCGCCAAATGCAGATGATGCAGGCCATGGCCCGCCAGCAGCCTCAACCCGGTCGCCCTGGTCCTCAAGGTATGCCTCAGCGCGGAGCTCTTGGACAGATGGCAGGCCCTCAAGGCATGCAGCAAGGAGCCCCTCAACCCGGTCGCCCAGCAATGCAGCGTCCTCGTGATCCCCGCATGGCGTACTACCAGTACGGCAATCCGCCTGTCCAAGAAAAGGCAAGGGGCGGCTTGAGCTCTGTCCACAGCATGCGAATCGGCGGCGGTGCAGATGGTCGCTCTGATGACGTGCCCGCTGTTTTGTCTGATGGCGAGTACGTGATGGATGCCGAGAGCGTGGCAATGTTGGGCAACGGTTCTTCTAAAGCAGGAGCCGCAAAGCTGGACCAGATGCGCTCAAAGCTGCGTCAACACAAAGGCAAGGCATTGGCCAGCGGCAAGATTAGCCCTGACGCAAAGAGCCCATTGTCTTACCTGAAAGGAGCCTAACATGGGCGTTCTAGACTTCTTGTTCCAGGGGGATCCTCCGCCCTCTGTTACGACTTATGGCGAGACGACGACCAACGTCCCCGCCTGGTACTCTGACTACACGCAAGGCTTGATCAGCAAGGCAAACGCCATTGCTGCTGAGCCTTACCAGCCCTACGGCCAAGCCAGGATTGCGGCACTTGATCCTGCTCAAAACTACGCGTATGACAAGGCTCTTGACTTAGAAGGCCGGTATTCGCCGTTGCTCGCGGGTGCAAAAACAGCCATCACGGGGGCGGGTGGCAGCTCGTATAGCGTGGCACAACCGTACATCAACCAGGCGTTGGAATACAACCCGTTGACCACGGCTTCTCCTATGCTGGGAGAAGCTGGTACCTTGCTGCGCCAGCAGGTTGGCGATACCAGTGCCTTGGCACAACCCTACTTTGCGCAATCTGGCCAACTGACAGGTCAAGCAGCTCAATCAGGCCTCAGCGGCATTGAGAGCTACATGAACCCCTACCAGGACCAGGTGGTCAATAGAATTGGGGAGCTGGGTGCGCGCAACTTGCGTGAAAACCTGCTGCCCAATATTCAGGATCGCGCCATCTCTTCCGGTACCTTTGGTGGCAGCCGAAGCGGCGAAGCTATCGGCCGTGCTTTGCGGGACACCCAAGAATCCACACTGGCCCAGCAGGCCCAGGCCCTTCAACAGGGCTATACGCAGGCTGGCCAGCAGTTGCAAACGGATCGGGCCCGCCAACTGGCTGCTGCCCAACAGACTGCAGCTCTTGGCCAAGCGCAAGCCGGTTTGGAGGGAGCTGACCTTGCCAGGTACGGCCAGGCAGGAGCGCAGATTGGTGCCCTTGGCCAAATTTCCGGCACTTTGGCTGGACAGGCAGGCACGCAAAACTTGCAGGCTGCTCAGCAAACAGGCCAGATGACCAACCAGGACTTTGCGCGTTTGTTGCAGACAGGTCAGGCCATGGGGGCCCTTGGTCAACAAACCCAGCAAATGGGTATGCAAAACATCGGCGCCTTGGAAGCGGCTGGTGCAACGCAGCAACAGCAAGAGCAGAGATCTTTGGATCAGGCGTACCAAGACTTCCTCAACCAGCGCGACTACGACCGCAACAACATCGCCTTCCTGAACGCGTCTATCCGCGGCATGCAGGTTCCAACGTCGACGTCGACGGAAAGTACAGGGCCTGCAAGCGTGTACCAGCCATCACCGTTAGCTCAGTTTGGCTCAGCGCTGTCTGCCGGTTACGGACTCAAAAAGCTCATCGGTAGCTAACAAGGACACAACATGGCATTTGAAGACGACACCGAAGACATAGGCGAAAGCACTAGCATCGACTTGGGCCCAGCTGACCCAACAAGCGGAGCTCAAACCGTCGGCTTCTCCTCGTCAAGAGGGGCGGCCAATCCTTACACAGGGCAACTTCAAACACTGCTCACCAAGTACCTTGAAAACAGTGAAAAAGCAGCAACTGATAAGCAGGCCTTGTTGGATAAGGCGCGTGAGCGGGTCATGGCTCGGTCCACTGGTCCGGATCAGGCAGAGATTGCGTTTCGTGTCGCAGCTGCCTTGGGTAAGCCTACTCGCACCGGTAGTTTTGGCGAGTCGCTCAGTAACGTTGCTGAGACGGCTAGTGAAACGCTCGCTCAACGCCGCAAAGCGAATCAAGAACTGGAAGACCTGAATTTGAAGTATCAGCTGGCGTCAGCGGATGCTAAAGGTGAAGGTCAAAAAGCGCAGATCAGCGCCTTGTCTGCTTTGGCGCGTTCTACTCCAAAAGATCGGTTGACCGAAATTGAAAAGCTGCAGGAAGTCATTGACGATCCAAACGCCAAGGAAGGTGCCAAAAAGAACGCTCAAGCTCGAATCACTTACCTGACCACAAGGCCGGCTTCAGGAGGTTCTGAGATTGACAAAATAGTTTCGGCCATCAACAACCCAGAAACTACGCCAGCAGCCAAGCGCGCCTATGAAGCTCGACTCCGCAAACTGACCTATATCGCCCCAACAGCGGGCGAGGGCAACAAGCCAGCTTCTCCAGCGGGCAAGCTTGCTTCTGACGAAGGACTGGTTCCAGGAACCCCTGAATACCAAAAGCGCGTCAAGGCTTTGGCCGGCGAGGGCAAGGGTGTTACCTTGTCCGGCACCGAGCAAAAGGAGCTGTTTGAAGCCGAAGACGTGGTCAGTGCCAGCAAGTCCGTCATGCTGAACTTGGCAAAAGCCAAAGAGCTCAGCCCAAAAGCATATTCCGGCTTTGGGGCTGGCGCCCGACGCACTGTCGCCCGAAACATTCCCGGCGTTGGCGAATCCGAAGGCGTAACAGCCACAACAGAACTTGAGTCTCTTGTCGGTCAAAACTCGCTCGAGCAGCTCAAGGTGATCTTTGGTGGAAACCCAACGGAAGGCGAACGTAAGATTCTGCTGGACCTTCAGGGTTCCATCAACATGGGCGACAAGGAGCGTCAGGCCATCTACGATCGGGCCATCAAGGCTGCCGCCCGCCGCCTGAAGTCCAACCAGGAAAAGATGACCCGTATTCGCCAAGGCGCTTACAGCCGTCAATCCGCTCCAGAAGCCGATGCTGCCGGCGGTTTGGTTGGTCGCTATGCTGACGGCGGTCCTGTCCGCATGGCTGATGGTGGCGAGATGTCGTTGGCCAACATTGGCAGGGCTGTTGGCCAGGGCCTTGGTCTTGGCTTTGGAGACGAAGCCATTGCCCGTGTGCGCGCCAAGATGGAAGGCCGCCCGTACGAGGACGTTGTGGCTGAAGAGCGCAAGGCCTACCAGCAGTTCCAAGAAAAGCACCCGTTTGTCGCCCTCGGCACGGAGCTGGTTTCTGGAGCTGTCCCAACAATTGGTATGGCCATGGTTCCAGGTGCCGGTACCCCGGGTGCAGTTGCAGGAGCCGGCCGCATGACAATGGCCGCAAACAAGCTGGCTCAGTACCTGCCTAAGTTCATGACCGGAACCATGGGCAAGGCGGCCGGTACAGCTGCAGCCACCGGAGCCGTTGCAGGAGCCGGTTCTGCAGTTGAAGGCGAGCGTGGCGAAGGTGCCCTGACCGGAGCTGCCACCGGCGCGGTCCTTGGCCCAACTGTTGCCAAAGGCACGCAACTGGCAGGTCAAGGCGTATCAGCTGTCAAGAACGCGATCCGACCATCCCCGAATGCCGTAGAGCAACGCGCAACCAATAAGGTGCTTGAAGCTATGGGCAGGGATGAAATGGACATCCAGGGCCTCAAGGACAAGATGCTGGCAGACCAGAAGCTTGGCGTCAAGTCAACCATCATGGACGCGACACCATCAATGTCTTCGCTGGGCGAAGCGGTGGTTACTCGACCTGGTCCTGGTCGCAAGATCCTTGGCCAAGGCCTGAATGAGCGCTTGGAAGGCGGCCGCGAAACCGTTGGTGCCCGCGCCATGAAAGACGTGGGCAAAGGCGTTGACTACGCTTCCCAGGAAGACAAGCTGGTTGGAACCCTGCGGGCCAATGCCAATAATCTCTACGATGCCGCCTACGCAAGAGGCGCGGTCGATGATCCGCGCATCATGAAGGTCTTGGAGGACGACACCTTCAAGAAGGCATTTGCAGAAGCCAAGGCGATTGCTAGCAAAGAAGCACGAGCTGCCGAGCTCCGCGGCGAAGATCCAAGCAAGTACAAGCTGAAAGACCTGTACACGCTGGATCCTGCTGACAACACCTTCAAGTTTAGCGGAACCCAGTTGCCAGACGTTCGCACCCTGGACTACGTCAAGCGAGGCATTGACGCCCTGATTGACAAAGGCTACCGCGGCGAGGGCATGAGCAAGGCAGAAGCAAACGCCCTCAAGGACTTGCGCAAGGCCTACATCAGCGTGATTGATGAAAACGTGCCTGAGTACGCTGCGGCTCGTGCCAAGTATGCTGGTGACATGGAAGTCCTGGATGCCCTTCGACTTGGCCGCACTGACTACTTGTCGCCCAAGATGCTTCCGGCTGAAGCCAAGAAGCTGGTGGACAGCATGTCAGATGCCGAGCGCGATGCTTTGCGAGCAGGAGCCGCACAATCTATCCTGACCAAGATCATGGATGCTCCCCAGCAGATCAATGCAGCGCAGCGCGTCATTGGGGCTCCTGCCACCCGCAAGCGTTTGGAGGCCCTGTTTGAGGATCCCAACGAATACAAGGTGTTTGAGGCGGCTCTCCAGCGCGAGTCTGAGCTGTTCCGGAATGCCCAAGACATCGTCCGCGGCAGCCGTACGGCCAACAAGACAGAGGCCATGAAAGACTTGAAGGCCGGCAATGGCATCTTCGACATTGCAGGTGAAGCTGTGGACATTGCAGCTGGTTCCCCGAGCTCCGTCGTCGGCCGCGTCCTGAAATACTTGCAGGCTCGTACATCTCTTGATGAGAAAACGGCGGGCGAAGTGGCTAAGATGCTCAAGTCGGGTTCACCGCAAGAAGTCGACGACGCCCTGAAGCGCCTTGAGTCTAGTAGCGCCAAGTTCTTGGAAGACAAGAACACCTCTGCCCGCCGCATGAAGACAACTTCTGGCACTGTTGGGGCAGCAGCTCCAACGACCAGGTTGCCATCCCCTGACTCCGAATCCTCGGGCGCCGAGGAAGAAGACGATGAGGCCAAGCTTCAGAGACTTTTGGAAAAATACAGCACAGAGGAATAAGCAATGGCCTACGATGCCCTCGGCAACTACACTGGACCTGCAGAAGAACTGGAAAATCTGGAGACCAAGTACGCTAAGCTGGATTACGTCTCCCAAATTCCAGGGCAGGCGGCATCGGCCAAGCCGGCTCCTGAGGGCAACAAGGTGGCTCAGGCTGCCAAGTCCCTCATGACCAGCCTGAATCCTCTGATGATGCGAAAGTCATTTGAGGATGCTGCGCGTACAGTGGTCGGCGGAGCTGCTCTGCCGGTTGTTGCACCCATCAGCGCAGGCGTTCAGGCCCTGAATGCTTTGCCTGGCAACCTCTATCGCCGCTCCCGGGGCGAGGAAGAAGTCAAGACGCCATCGACTGAAGAGCTGATGCAAAAATATGGCGAAGCCATCGCGCCGCGCACAGAGATGGGCACGGCTTTTCAAGAAGGCTTGGGCAAGGCGTTTGAGACTGCCAAGGTTCCCCATGCTTGGCCATTGACACCGGCCGGTCCTCGCCGCCCAATGTTGACGCCTACGGACGTGCGGGTAGGAGCCGGTCAAATCAAGCAACTGGCAAAAGAACTTCGCGAGACTCCTGCAGACTTCCAAGCCGCTCAGTCTGGCTTAAAGCGTCAGAACTTGTACGGTGAAGACACCATTGGCGTCAAGGCTCAGGCGGCAGCTGACGTGGTCGGCGACATCGTTGAACGCCGTAGGTCCGAAGGCAAGTCCTTAATCCCAGGCGTTCCTCAGGCCCTGACACCTGAAACCAGTCTGTATGCAGTCAGGCCAAAGGGATCCCGCCTGGTTCAGCCTAAAGTTCCGGAATCTGCAAGGGGCTATAGACCGGATGTCAGCGCTCTTGAAGGGGTTGTTGAAGACGTCTATGGTGACACGCCAGCGGCCCAGATGCCACCTGAAATGGTCTCGGCCGAATATGCCAGAAGATTTTTGACACCTGATTCTGAATTGGCTGGTGCCTTCAAAAACTACATGACGCTCAAAGTGCAGGAGATGTTCCCAGACGCTCCTACGCCCAGGGCTGCTCAAAATGCCTACGATGTGTTGTACAGCAACAAGGCAGAACGAACAAAGCAGCAGATGGTCGAGCTTGAGGATTTCCTCAACTTGCCAGAGAACGCAGCTTATCGTGAAATTGCGCCAACGCCAACCGAATTCATGCAGCGCATGGCGGAAGCTGAGCGTGTCATCAAGGGTCCATTCTCAACCTACCTCAGCAAGAACGTTGGAGCTGAAGGCGACCCCACTGTCAAGCTCGCTCGTCAGGGCATTACCTTTGAAAGCCCTGAAGAAATTCTTGAGCTAGCAAAATTCGCAGATTCCCCAGACCTTGCTGCAAAGCGCCTTGAAGCCGGCTTCCCAATCATGGGAACGTATGCAGAAGAAGGCTTCCAAAAAAGCGCTGAGCTTGACGCCCTGACTCAAGAAATTGACGCCCTTGAAGCGGTTCGCCGGCCCCTGTTTGACAGAGCCCACGCTGAAGGCATTGACCCCGCATCAATCCCTGAGTACGCAGAGACCACAAACCCTTTGCGCCAGAAGCTTCGCCAGCGAGAACAGCTCCAAGGCGAAATTGAAAACATCAAGCTGGCTAGAGCTGTTGAGGACATCAGCGACTCAGCCGTTGAACCAAAAACAAAAAAGGAAATGCTTGAGCGGATCCCGTTTGAGCAGCGCCAATTTTATCCAGGCGTGACCAAGGCCGGCGAGGGTGAAAAGCTCTACATAGGCAGGGAGTCCATAATCAGGGACCTGGGCTTTAAGAAGCTGGGCCGCGACTTGCTTGAAGACATCTTGACTGGTAAGGCTGGAGACACCTCCAAGTTGACCATTGAGAACTACATGCGAGAAAAAGGACTGTCTCGCATTGAGGCTGAAAAGGCGGCCAAGCTTCAAGAGCAGAAGTATCGCGAGACTCTGCAAAACACCTTGCTTGACCGCATCAAAAATGACCAGAACGTGAAGACGTTTGGTAATACTGCCATCATCACTCTTGACGAAAATACGCCAAGAGACGTGGCCATGCGAGACATGTCCGCAGACACGGCCGTGCTGGACCATTGCGTTGGCCAATGCGGAACGGCTCCGCAAGGCCGCAAAAACATCCTGACTGGCAAGCAACAGTATTACGAGCCTGTCATTGATCCCATCACTGGCGAGCGCAATGCAAGAGGCAGCACCAACACTAGCTACGTCAGAGACCTTGAAAATGGACATGAGCTGGTCAGCGTCCGCGACGTCAAGACGGGCTTGCCTGCTGCAACACTTGAACTTGTTCCTTCTCGCGAAGGCCAGTTCCGTATCGGCTACGCTTCTGGTGCCAAGAACGGTGCAATTGACCCCGCTTACACCAACGCGATCCGCGACTACTTGAACCAGCGGTCTGCAGTTATCAGCAGCCCTGGTAGCAACCTTGCAGACAATGCCGGCATCTTTGATTCGACCAGTCCGGCCGAATTTAAGAGAGCTGCAAGAGAAGCAGGCCTTACAGAGAAACAGGTCAAGGCAACTGACTGGTACGACCTTCCTCGCTTCGTAACCGTTGACGATGTCAAGGCCGCGGCCAAAGGCACGACCAGCACCGAAGTTGCTGTTGTTGAACCTCAGCGTCCGGCCACCCCAGATCAGGCTCGTGGCCAAGGCTTACTTGTGTCTATTCCAGAGGATCTTGAAGCAAGAGAATTGCTGGATGGATATTCAAACCGCTTGAGACCTGAGCAGATTCGTTGGCTTGAGGACTGGAGTGGACGGTTTGAAGAAGCTTCTGGAGGCGCCCGCCGTATGGAGGACATGGACAATCCAGACGCTGCTATGGACCTGCTGGATGAGTATGAGGGTTGGCGGGAAAATAACAGGATGCGCCCTGATCCCCTGGAAAACCTGTTTGACGACCTTGAGCCGGAGCCCAATGCAGTTGCCAATCAGGGAGCAGGGTTACCAGCTCCTCGACAAGCTTTGCAAGTAAGCCCTGCCCGCCAGAATGAGCTCTATCGAAACTACGTAGACAACTTTGACGCTGACGTAGAAGATTTGACAACTCAGGAAATTGCCGACCTTATTCGCGAAGATGACAATTTTGTAACGCCTAACATTACTCAAGCTGAACGTGACGTCCTTGCCTCCCTTGTTGAAGAATATGGCCTTAGAGACAACTTTGATCCAGTTCCTGTAGAGCCTCAACCAGCGGCTCCTCGACAGCCGGTTCCTCTCATGCAGGCGTCTCCAGTCCCTCGTCAGATTCAGGCAATGCCCGACCTTGTTTTGTTCAACGGGATGACGGGAGCAGGGCTCGCAAGGGCCCGAGAATTGGCCAACACGTACTTCAATGACAACATTGTTGATGGAGCCAACTTGACAATCGGGGCTTTGACGGGCATGCTCAGGAACTACAGCGCGGGTCCTCACTTAGACGCTTCTTATGAGGTGCGCGAGTTGACAGCTCGCAATCTTGAAAGGATGCACGCGGAAGCTGAAGGAAACGCCGAGCAACTGGCTGACTCTCTCAACGAGGCCTTCTACATGGACATGGACCCGCAAGAAGCGATGTCCCAAATTGATCGGGACATCTCTAGCCTTGAGCGTAATGGGGAATTGGCTTGGGAAGACCTGGTTGGGCCAATGGCTGAAGACATTCCCTGGAACAGGAACGTACAGCACCACCTGCTTGGCTACCTTCGAGCCCTTGCAGAACGGTACGCCGACATGCGGCGGGCCGAAGACCCAGACGGTTTTGCAAAAGGCGGCATGGTCAAGAAGAAACACATGGCCAAGAAGGACGGAATGCCCCTGATTCTCACCAGGAAGAGCCCAGAGCTCACGGAACTGGCCTACCAATATGGAGGCATGGTCGGATGAGTTTGAGCCCCTAGGGACCCTCTGGTTCCAAAGGGCCAAAAACCCTATAGATGATTTTTAGAGCCAAAAAAGAGTGTATCAATACAACCCATTTTGACTTCGCGGAGATTTAGAATATCGAGCGAACGATAGTAAAAATAGTTTTTAATTGTACCAATACACTCTGTTATCGTCTAGAAATAACTCTATAGGGTTTTTGCTGGTATTTGTCCCTGAAATTATTTGCACAAAACTGCGCGCTGCGTGGTTTTACGCACTAGAATACAACTCATGCACAGCAATCCTGCTTGCGTAACCAGAAAGAAGAAAGAGAGAACATCATGGCTCACGAAGTTGAAACGATGGCTTATGCCAATGAGACCCCTTGGCATGGCCTTGGCACCCCCGTCGCTGACAACCTGACCCCTGCACAGATACTGGAAGCCGCCGGCCTCGACTGGCAAGTCCAAAAGAAGGCTCTGGTCGTTGACGATCTTGACCACATCCTGACCAGCCACTACGCACTGGTCCGCGACACAGATAGCAAGATCCTTGGCGTCTGCGGCAACGAATACACTCCCACGCAAAACAGCGACGTGTTTGAGTTCTTTGACAAGTTCTGCAAGGCTGGCGACATGAAGATGGAAACAGCCGGCTCTCTCTGCGGCGGCAAGCGCGTCTGGGGCCTTGCCAAGATCAACGGCGGTTTCATGCTGGGGGGCAAAGACGAGGTTGAAGGCTACATCTTGCTCGACAACCCTCACATCTGGGGCCGCAGCCTGCAGATTCTGTTCACTCCAATCCGCGTGGTTTGCAACAACACGCTGACGGCAGCTCTCCAAAATAATACGAACAAGGAAAACACTTTCCGCATGTCGCACGATCGCGCGTTTGACGACGAGATCAAGCAGACAGCTGCTGAGAAGGTTGGCCTTGCCATGAAATCCCTTGACCTGTTCAAGAACCAAGCCATGTACTTGGCCAAGAAGCGCGCTTCTGACCAGAAGGTCATGGAGTTCTTCAGCAACCTCATCAATCCTGAGCAGTACCAAGCTGCCCTGGTCGATTCAGAGGCTGGCGAAGTCAACCGAGCAGACCTTGGCCGCACGGTCAACCGCCTGCTCGACATCGTGCACACTCAACCAGGAGCCGACATGGCAACGTCGGCTGGCACCTGGTGGGGCGCATTCAACGCCGTGACGTACTACTACGACCACGTCGCTGGAACTGATCAAGACAAGCGTTTGACAAGCGCCTGGTTTGGTTCAGCAGCAACCCGCAAGCGTCAAGCCCTTGACCTTGCTCTTCAGTTCGCTGAGGCCGTTTAATCCCTTGGGGCTTCGGCCCCTACCCTTGTACCTTAGGAGAAAATTATGGCAAACGCCAGAGGAAAAACCATCGACAATACCCACCTGAGCATTGACCAGGCGGAAGAACGCGGCTTCATCCACCGCGACTACATTGCGCACTGTCTTCGCTGGACGCACGTGGCTAAGTGGATGGGTCAGCCAAAGAACCGCAAAGACTGCAACCTGCTTGACATCGGCTGCGGACGCGACGTGCCGTTGGCCAAGATGCTGATGACCAGCCGCATGGCGTCTGACGGCTTGAACTACATTGGCATCGACTACAACAAGCTGGAAATGCCCAAGGCGTTTGAGAACACCAAGTTCAAGCCCACTCTGATTGGTAATGTCGCTTTCCCTGACTGCGAACTGCCCATCGAAAAGTTTGACGTCATCACCTGCTTTGAGGTCCTTGAACACGTTGAGCCACTGCATGCCTACAAGATGCTGGAAGGTGTCAAAGCGCGTTTGTCTGATGACGGCGTTGCTTTCCTCAGCACGCCTGTCTACGACGAAAAGGTAGGAGCCGCTGACAACCACGTCAACGAAATGAGCTATGCCACCATGCAACTGATGTTGCACAAAGTCGGCCTGCAGGTTGATGCGCACTTTGGTACATTTGCCAGCATCAAAGACTACAAGGAAATGATTGAAAAAGATGATCTCGACGCAGTATTTAGCCGCTTGCGTGATTACTACGACAGCAACTATCTGGCAACTATCTTTGCCCCGCTCTATCCGCATCGAGCCCGGAATGTGCTGTGGCGTGTCAAGCTGCCGACTAGCCAAGAAATGTTCGCTCCTGGCAAGTTTGCTGACATCCCCCACCCTCTCTCCAGCAGCGATGCCTGGCAGCCCCTGTTTGACTACCTCGGGGAATAAGCATGGACCTGTTCAACATGGTGGCAGCGTTCCACGAGAAGTTCGAGCTGCAGCCCACGCCGCAGCCTGACTTTCCAATAGAAGAGATTGCTAGGCTCAAAAACAAGCACCTGCAAGAAGAGCTGGACGAGATTGTCAAGGCTCTTGACGAAGGCAATCTTGAGGAGTACTTTGATGGCCTGATTGACCTGGTCTACGTGGCCCTCGGGGCTGCGTATCTTGGTCGCCTGCCATTCAATGAAGGCTTCAAGCGAGTCCATGAAGCCAACATGACAAAAGTACGTGCTTTAAGGCAAGAAGATAGCAAACGCGGGTCCACCTATGATATAGTGAAACCTGCAGGATTCGTGGCCCCAACGCTCACGGACCTCATCAGAAAGGAGAAAGAATGAAAGGCCTCATCGTCATTGACGGCTGCGATGGAACCGGCAAGACTACGCTTGCCGAAGCTATCTGCAAGCGCTTGAATGGTGTCTACATTCACAACACGTACCGCTGGCCCACCAAGATGCCGCTGTACCATACAGCCGCTTTGCATCGTGCGCTGAAGTTGGCTCGCAAGCAGGTTGTGGTCATCGATCGTCTTTGGATGAGCGAAGCCATCTACGCCGACGTGTACCGTGGTGGAAGCCCTTGGCCTCACATGGGTCGCTTGATGGATCGCATGATCCGCAAGGTTGGTGGCGTCTACGTCTTGACACAGTCGCCTGCAAACCACGGCCAAAAGTTTGAAGAGCTGAAGTCAGAGCGCAAGGAGATGTACGACAACGTTGATGAAGTTCGCCGCCGTTTTGACCAGCTGTTTGAAGGTGGATACGGTACGCATGATCGAGACTACGCCCAGCAATTGTCCGTCTTTGGCATGCGCCGACGCGATGACGTCTTGCCTTATCGCTACGACGTTGAAGGCCGTGACCTGAACACCTACATTGACATGCTGTACTCAGTCCTTGAGTCGCGGTTGATGAAACAGTACGAACCAGCCTTGCACCTGCACACGCAAAACTTTGCAGGCCACCTGCATGAGGCCAATATCATCTTTGTGGGCGACAAGGCTAACAGCAAGATGCGCGCCATCAAGTGGCCTTTCTACGACTTTGGACACTGCAGCGAATTCTTTGCCGATGTGCTGCATGACCTGCATTTTGACGAGACCAAGGCTGTCTACGTCAACGCTCACGATGGCAATGGCCCTTTGTACGTCAACGATTGCCTGCGGGCAAAGCCTTACATGAAGGTCATTTGCCTTGGCAATGATGCTTACGACACCATGAGTGCATTTAGCCGCCGTGTTTTCAAGGTCATGCATCCATCGTACGCAAAGCGGTTTAACAAGCGCAAAGAGTTCATGCTTGAACTCGAGGAGATCATCAATGGTTAATACCACCAACATGAATTGGATCGGATTGCTCGACGTCATCTTGAACCATGGTCAAGTCACTAGCCCTCGTGGCAAAAAGACAAAGGAGCTGCTGGGCTTCAAGTCCATGATCGACATGAACCAGCCGGTTGTGTCCGTCAAAGAACGCAGCCTTGGCTACAAGTTCATGGCGGCTGAAGCAGCTTGGATCATGTCTGGCGACAACCGCGTCAGCACCATCGCGCCATTCAGCAAGGCTATCAGCAACTTTTCCGATGACGGCATCTTGTTCTTTGGCGCCTACGGCCCTCGGGTGCGTGACCAGCTTGGTCATGTGCTTCAGGCCTTGTCAACCGATCAAGATTCTCGTCAGGCCGTCATCACCATCTGGCGACCAAATCCACGTCAGTCCAAGGACATTCCTTGCACCATTAGCTGCCAGTTTGTGATTCGTGGCGATAAACTGCATTGCTTCATGAACATGCGTTCATCTGATGCTTGGCTTGGCGTGCCTTATGACTGGTTTAACTTCAGTATGCTGTCGGCTGGGGTGTGCTTGCTGCTTCGTGAGAAAGGCATCAATGTAGGCCTTGGCGCCCTGCATTTTTACGCAGCCAGCCAGCATCTGTATGAAGACACTTGGCATAAGGCCAGCGCTTGCTTGACTGGCGAGATCCTTGGCGACTATGAGCCCATCGACCTTGAGTATTTCAGCAGCTATGACCACCTTGTCAATCACCTGTGGACTTTGGCCCATGGCCGCGTTCACAACGGTTTCTTGAAGGAACTGTCATCATGGAAAGGATGAACAAAGATGAATACTTTTCGGAATTGGCTCTACTCGTTGCTCGAAGGGCCACTTGCGCTCGGCGGAGCGTGGGCTGCGTTCTCGTATCTGCTCGTGGGCATATTCTCAGTACTGGTTATAACGGGGTGCCTCGTGGTCATACTCATTGCACTGACGTTCGCTGTCCCGGTGCTGCTTTGCCTTCGGGGACTGGCTTGGACGTATGTGAAGCTATTCATGCGGAACAAAACGCTCTCCTCCAATGCAAGGACGTGGAGGCGATAGACACGGCTTACGTCACGGCAATGCCCTGCATGACTTGCATGAAGTTGCTGCTGAACACAAGCTGCCGGCGCATTGTCTACGTTACCGACTATCCTCATCAAGAAGCAAAACAACTTTGGACCAAAAATGGACGCATCATCATATCAGCCGCCGAAGCACTTTCCAAACCTGCTCGTAGCGAAGCGCATAGCTATCGACTGCGAGACGCGCGACCCGAATCTAATGACTAAAGGACCAGGCGGCGTACGCAAGGACGGCTACATCGTTGGCTTCTCTGTTGCGACAGATGATGGCTTTGCCGAGTACTACCCCGTTCGCCATGCTGCTGGTGGCAACCTGAATCCTGACAATGCCTTTGCTTGGCTGCGTGACATGCTCAAGACGGACATTCCAAAGGTCGGTGCCAATCTGCCTTATGACTTGGAGTGGCTGCTGACAGAAGGCGTCAAGGTTGGAGGCCCAAAGTACGACGTGCAAATTGCCGAGCCTTTGCTGGACGAGGACCGCATCACCTACAAGCTGGACGCTTTGGCCCAGTCATACTTGGGTGAAACTAAGGACGAGACAGCCTTGATCGCTGCCGCCGTTCGCCGTGGAATCCATCCTAGCAAGGTCAAAGAAAACCTCTGGCAGTTTCATGCAGCTGAAGTGGCTCCATACGGCCGCAAGGACGCTGACCTTCCAATCCGTATCTTCGCCCAACAGGAAGTCTTGCTGCACGACGAGAAGCTGTGGGAAGTGTTCGACATTGAGACTCAACTGGTCGACGTGTTGGTGGCCATGCGCCAAAAAGGGGTTCCCGTGGACCTTGACAAGGCCCACAAGGTCAAAGCACAGCTACTTGATGAGCAAGGCCAGTTGATGGAGCGTCTGAAGAAGGTTGCTGAGCGGGAAGTAGACATCTGGTCTGGTGATGATATACAGGCAGCCAGTGACGCATTGAAGCTGGATTACCCAAAGACTGAGAAGGGGAATGCTAGTTTTCCCGCTGAGTTTCTTGAAGCTAGTGAACATGAGTTTTTCTCCTTGATTTCCAAAGTCCGGAAGCTCGACCGGGCTGGTGGAGTATTTATCGACAGCAAGATCATTCAGATGGAAAGCAATGGCAAAATTTACCCGACTTTTCGACAGGTTCGCGACGACCGCGGAGGTACTAAGTCTGGCCGTTTTGCGTCGGCTAATCCAAACATGCAACAGGTTCCAGCAAGAGATCCGGTGCTGGCGCCTCTTATCCGTGGCATCTTTGTACCAGAAGCAGATTGCCAATGGGGCGTCTTTGACTACTCGCAGCAAGAACCCCGTGTCACGGTTCATTACAGCTACCTCCGCGGCTTTCCTGGCGCTGAGACTGCACGCAACAGGTATCTGGACGATCCGGATACTGACTATCATCAGTTGGTTGCAGACATGGCTGGAATCAGTCGAAAGAACGCGAAGACGCTAAACCTTGGCTTGGCCTACGGCATGGGGGCCGCGAAAGCTGCGACTCAACTGGGTTTGCCGCCGGCTGAAGCCAAGCGGGTTTATGAGCAATACCACGCTAACGTGCCTTTCATCAAGGCCTTGGGCGAAGAGTGCACACGGATTGCAACCAACCGCGGCTATGTCAAGACGTTTTTGGGACGCCGCCGCCGGTTTCAGCTGTTTGGTCCACCTAAATACAGCCCTGGCCTGATCCCCTTGAGGAAGGACCAAGCAGAAGAAAAGTACGGCTTGCCGCTGAAACGGTACTTTGTCCACAAGGCCATGAATGCGGTCATCCAGGGGTCGTCAGCTGACATGATCAAGCTGGCCATGATCAACCTGTACAAAAAAGGCGAAGTCCCTCATCTGACTATCCACGATGAATTGGACTTCAGTGTGCGAGACTTGGATCATGCTCGAATGATCCGCCAGGAGATGTTGACATGTGTAGACTTGGTCGTGCCATTAAAAGTAGATTGCGAGCTTGGTTCAAACTGGGGCAACGCCGTCGAGGTGAAGCTATGAAAGAAAGTCAGTTTTGGGCATTGGTCAAAGGCAAGCTGCTTGGGCATGTGGAACGTGTGGAAAACGCCTTGACAAGGGGAACCCCTGATGTCAACATGTGCTACGACTCAACAGAGCTATGGCTAGAGCTCAAGATTTTGGATGCTAAGGGCAACTGTCAGCTAAGGCCAGAACAGTACCTCTGGCATCGCAAGAGGCAAGAGAACGGTGGCCGTGTGTTTGTGCTGGCTAGGAACGAAAACCTGCTCAAGATCCTTCAGGTCCAGCGGAACATGGAGATGGTCGAGATATGGGCCTGCACTAAGCCTTTTGATTGGGACAGCATGAACGGCTTACTTTTTAATGTCCCGCCCTTTTCGAGTGAATTTGCCGTGCGATACGCACAAGTTGGAGGAAAACAATGACCGTCTACGTTGTACAAGAATCGCCAAAATTCAACCTGCTACCTGCAGCTGAATACGGCGAGCTTCAAACGCTGCTGCCACCTGGGCAAGTGATGTTGGCCACCGCGCCAACCGTCCGTGCCTTGCGTGACAAGCTGCGTGGTTTTTCGGACAGCGATTACCTGTTGGCTATTGGTGACCCCATTGCTATTGGTATGTCCGTCGCAATTGCTGCCAATTTTAACGGTGGCAAGATCAAGATGCTGAAATGGGATCGCCAGGAGCATCGTTACTACGCCCTTGAGGCGGACCTTACAGGAGCCAGAAATGCTTGAAGAGGAAATGATGGCCGACAGCGCCGCTGCGCCGCTGTCAGGCCTTGGCAAGATCAGTAGCCTCGCAGAGCGCTACACAGATCTTGATGAAGAGATCAAAGACGTGGAAGCACGTTTGAAGTTCTTGAAAGAACAGGCTCGGGAGATTGCTGAGAAGCAGTTGCCCGAGGCTATGGCAGAAGTCGGCGTTGCCAAGTTTACGCTTACAGACGGCAGTGAAGTGACCGTCAAGCCTTACTACAGCGCCAAGATCAGTGACGAAAAACGCGAGGAGTGCTTTGGCTGGTTGCAAGACCATGGCCACGAGGCGCTGATCAAAGAAGAAGTCGTCCTGACATTCAATCGCGGTGAACACGAAAAAGCCGAAGAGTTCAAGGTCCAGCTGGAAGAGCAGGGCATGGAGTACTCTGGCAAGATGGGTGTTCATCCTCAGACTTTGACAGCATTCGTCAAAGAGCAAGTGGAAAGCGGAGCCGAATTTCCCCTTGAGCTTTTCAACGTGTATATCGGCCAAATCGCCAAAATCAAAAGGAGTAAGTGATGAGCAAGAAAGAAGTGGCTGTTCAACAGCAAGGAGCCCTCGTGGCATTCGCAGACGACATGATGGCAGACGCAGGTCTCGGCTTCGAGAACGTGTCTGCAAACGATGTCGCTATCCCGTACCTCAAGGTGCTGCAGGCCCTGTCGCCTGAACTTCGTGGAGTTACCAAGATCGCTGGTGCTGAAGAAGGCTTGATCATCAACACCGTAACTGGTCAGTTGATGAAAGAAGCCCGGATCATCCCTTGCGCCTTCAAGAAGAGCTACGTTGAGTGGACTCCTCGTGAGGCTGGCGGCGGCCTGGTCAAGGAGCACACTGATGAGCGCATCCTTGAGAAGACCAAGAAGAGCGAACGCAACCAAGACGTCTTGCCCAACGGCAACGTGATCGTCACGACGGCTTACCATTACGTGCTGGTCTTGTCTGAAGGCGGCTTTGAGCGCGCCCTGATTGCCATGTCTTCGACTCAGTTGAAGAAGTCACGCCGTTGGCTTGGCCAGATGATGGCGCTGCAAGTCAAGGTCGGCGACAAGTCGTTTACACCTCCTCCTTTCAGCCACAGCTATCACGTGGGCACTGGTATGGAGACCAAGGATGCCAACAGCTGGTACGGCTGGCTGATCAACGACCCTATCATGGTACAGGATCGCAACACCTATGAAGCAGCCAAGAAGTTTGGTCAGGACGTGACAGCGGGCCTTGTCAAGGTTAGCGAGCCCCCTCAAGACGGCGTGTCAGCCCCCAGCGACGAAGAAATTCCTTACTGATCGAGGACGTCATGAGCAACAAGAACCCTTCTTCAACAAAGAAAGGCCCTGGACGGTACCACAAGCAGGGCGCTACAAAGGCAACGGCTTCCAAGCCAACCTTCAAGCGCTCTGCTGTGAAAAACGTCAAGGTCGCGCAACAGACCGACAACGTGACCAACACTCCGCTCAAGGCGGCAACACGCGGCGGTTAAGTCAGGGGCGGCTTCGGCCGCTCCCTCTATCAACTACAACGAGAAAGAATTATGCTTGCACAAAGATTCATGGCTCTATTTTCCGGGCACACGGGTGCTTACGGGACCTATGACATCGACGGCAAGAATACTGGTCTGAAGGTTCAGGGGACAGCAATCACTAAGAGGGCTCCAGTGACGGAGCAGTTATGGGATGGCCACCTCAGCGGAACAAAGGGAATCGGTATCGTGCCAATCAGAGAGGAGAACACTTGCCTCTTTGGTGCTATCGACATTGACGAATACAAGAATTTTGACCTGAAAGAAGCAGTTGACGCTTGCGCCAAAGCCAAGGCTCCTGTGGCAGTTTGCCGCAGCAAGTCTGGAGGAGCCCACATCTATATGTTCTTCAGCGAGCCCATTCCGGCCGCTGATGTAAAACGCAAGCTTGGCGAACTGGCCAGCGTTATTGGCCACCCCAATTGCGAGATTTTCCCTAAGCAAGACCACGTCCTGTCCGAACGTGGTGACGTTGGCAACTGGATCAACATGCCGTACTTTGACGGCGAACGAACATCGAGATATGGGGTTGCTGAAAACGGCAGCCCGATGCAGATTGAAGACTTCCTTGCCTTTGCAGAGGGCCTGAAGCTGACAAGAGCAAACTTTGTACGCCTGAAGTTTGCAGAAGCCAAGAGCAAGAAGCGTGCCTACAAGGACGCTCCTCCATGCATTGAGAAGCTGGCTCAGACTGGTTTTCCTGAAGGAACCCGCAACAACGGCTTGTTCAACTTGTGCGTCTTGGCCCGCAAGATGAAGCCCGATGACTGGCAGCCACTGGTCATGCAGATGAACATCGACATCATGGACCCGCCGCTCCCGGAGTCTGAGGCCATGGGCGTCATCCAATCGATGCAGAACAGCGACTACCAGTACACCTGCAGTCGCCCTCCTCTGCGTCCCAACTGCAATGCCGGCATGTGCCGCATGCGCAAGTATGGCGTGGGCCAGCAGCAAGGGGCACCGCGTCTGTCATCGCTGAGCAAGTACAACACAGAGCCGCCCATCTGGTTCCTTGACATGGACAACGGCATGCGTTTGTCACTATCAACAGAGGACTTGCAAAACCAAGCAGGCTTCCAGAAGCGTTGCATGGAGGCCATGAACTACATGCCTCCCAAGATGAACTTGACGCAGTGGAACCAGATGATCCAGGCTTTGTTGGCCGACGTTGTGATCATCGAGGCTCCTGAAGACGCCAGCCCTAAGGGCCAGTTCATCGACCTGCTGGAGCGCTACTGCACCGGCAAGGCGCAAGCCAAGCACCTGGATGAGATCCTGCTAGGCAAGCCATTCCACGATCGCGACGACAATCGGCACTTGTTTCGCTTAGCTGACTTCATCAACTTCCTTGACAAGCAGAAGTTCAAGGAGTTCAAGCTGAATCAAATCAGTTCAGCCATCCGTGACTACGGCGGCGAGACGCACACTTACAAGCTGAACGGCAAGCGGGCTACCGTCTGGTCTGTGCCGGCATTCTCGTTCCAAGACAAAGGCCATCAAACGCCTGACTTCAACAATGGAAGCCTCATCTAAAGCCAAGATCATCCTGGGCCCGCCTGGAACCGGCAAGACGACCACGCTGATGAACATCATCGAGTCGCTGCTGGAGAAGGGCGTCAAGCCAGAAGAGATTGGCTTCATCAGTTTCACAAAGAAGGCAACGACCGAAGCCCGTGACAAGGCACGAGCCCGCTTTGGCTTTGAGGTTGAAAGGCTTCCGTTCTTTCGCACGATCCACAGCCTCGCATTTAGGCAGCTTGGGCTCAGCCGCCAACAGGTCATGCAACACAGCCACTATCAAGAACTTTGCGACGAGTTGGGGGTTGAGATTACGGGCCGCCAGACCGGTGAGGATGGCACCTTGGTTGGCATGGCCCAGGGCGACAAGCTCAGGTTTGTTGAGGGCATGGCCAGGATCCGCTGCGTGCCCCTCAAGCAGCAGTGGGAAGAGCTGAATGACGACGAGCTGGGATGGTTTGAGCTGGAGCAGTTCGCCAAGGCGTTGAGAGACTACAAGGACAACACGGGCCTGATCGATTACACCGACATGCTGGAGTTGATGCGGTCAGAGGGTCACGTACCTAAGCTGAAAGCCCTGCTGGTTGATGAGGCACAGGACCTTTCAAAGCTGCAGTGGCTGGTTGTTGAACGAATGATGGAGAAAGCTGATGAGACCTACATTGCCGGAGACGATGATCAAGCAATATTCCGATGGGCAGGGGCAGACGTTGATCATTTCATCGGACTCGACGGGGACGTGCGCATTTTGGATCAAAGCTACCGAATCCCCGCCGTGGTTCACGATCTCAGTCACGACATCATCCGATCCGTCTCTCGACGCAGAGAAAAGCAGTTCAAGCCAGCCGGACACGAAGGCACCATCACCTACCATAACGACATTGAACACGTCGACATGAGCCAAGGAACATGGCTCCTGCTTGCTAGGAATGTCTACATGCTCAGGGAATTGGTTGAGCTATGCCATCGTGAGGGCTATGCTTACGAGTGTCAAGGAATGAGTCCTCGTAAGTCTGAGGCACTACTCGCCATCAGGAGCTGGGAGAAGCTGCGCAAAGGCGAGTACATCCAGGCTGATCAGCTGAAGCTGGTCTATGCTCACATGAGCAAGCAAATGGTTGACCATGGGCACCTGTCTTTGAAGACGCTGACTGAGGACATGGTCAACATGGACTTGCTGCGCGACAAGTATGGACTGCAGACCACTGCCATCTGGCACACGGCCCTTGACCGCATCAGCGACGAGGAAAAGGAGTATTTCCTGGCTGCCTTGCGCCAAGGCGAATCCCTCAGCGGAGATCCTCGCATCACCATCAGCACGATCCATGGATCTAAGGGCGGCGAGGCGGACAACGTGCTGCTCATTACTGACATGAGCCCCAAGACCTACAACGGCTACCAAGAGAATCAAGACGACGAGCTTCGGGTGTTCTACGTTGCGGCAACAAGAACTAAGAAGAACCTCCACATCATCACACCACGGACCCAAAGGTACTTTGACCTATGATCGACTACAAATACAAGACCAAGCCCTTCGACCACCAAGACAAGGACTTCTTGCTCAGCAGGGACATGGACGAATACGCCCTGTTTTGGGAGATGGGCCTTGGCAAGTCCAAGACCACGGTTGACACTGCTGCATGGCTTTACGCGACAGGCAAGATCAACGCCGTGTTTATCTTGGGCAACAAGGGTTCATACAGGAACTGGGTGACCAAGGAGCTGCCTGAGCACATGCCTGACTACATCCAGTGGGTCGGCACGTATTGGGACAGCGCGGCTAATACCGAGCTCAAGAAAAGCTACGACCTGCTACTCACTCCTATGGAGCCACTCAAGGTATTCGTCATGAACATCGAAGCCTTGGCCTTTGACCGCAGCTACAAGATCGCCGAGTCGTTCGTCAATTGCCACAACACGCTCATGGTGATTGACGAGTCGACGACCATCAAGAACAGGGACGCTAAGCGCACGAAGGCTGCCGTCAAGATCGGCCGCAAGGCAAACTACCGCCGGATCCTGACAGGATCCCCAGTGACCAACAACCCGCTAGACCTGTTCAGTCAGGCCTGGTTCCTCAACCCCCACTTGCTGGGCTTCACCAGCTTCTACACGTTCAGGGCAAAGTATGCAGAGATGGTCAAGATCACGGCCGGTAACCGTGCGTTCACTAAGGTCAAAGGCTTCAAGAACCTCGACGAGCTTACCCAATCAATTCAGAAGTGGTCGTCTCGGCGTACTAAGCTCGAATGTCTGGATCTTCCAGAAAAGATCTACCAGTACTACGAGGTCGAACTTACTGACGAGCAGAAGAAGCACTACAAGACTCTTCGCGAGAAGGCTATGGCTGAATTGGAAGGCCAGCTGGTCTCAGCACCGATCGTTCTTACAAAGCTGCTTCGGCTCCACCAGCTCGTATGCGGCCACCTCACAACGGACGATGGAGAGGTTATTCCCATCGAAAACAACCGGATGAAGGCGCTGATGGAGGTCCTTGACGAGGCGTCCGGCAAGGTCATCATCTGGGCCAACTATAGAAGCGACATCAAGGGCATTGAAGAAGCGCTGGCAGAAGAGTACGGCAAGAAGTCAATCGTGTCTTACTACGGGGACACGTCCAATGAAGATAGGCAAGAGGCCGTCCGTCGTTTTCAGACAGACCCTGAGTGCCTGTACTTCGTCGGCAACCCCCAGACCGGTGGGTTTGGCATTACGTTGACGGCAGCAACCAACGTGGTCTACTACTCCAACAGCTACAACCTGGAGCACAGGCTGCAGTCAGAGGACCGAGCCCACAGGATCGGCCAAAAGCACGCAGTGACTTACGTCGACTTGATCAGCCGCAAGACCGTCGACGAGAAGATCGTCAAGGCCCTGCGTGAGAAGAAGATGCTCTCATCCCAGGTGTTGGGAGATGAGTGGAAGGAATGGCTGCAATGAGAATCACACGTTACCACATTTCCGGCCCAGTTAAAGGGTTATGGAAGCAGTCGGCAATTGTTGGCAGTAGCGGAGTGTACTCTAGTCCACTCGTTTATCTGCAGCGTCCAAAGTGGATTAAAGACGACGAAGTTTGGAAAAAGATTGTTGAATCAATTCAGTTAAACTTGCCCGTCGACTTAGAAGTCCGTTAGGAGGGGATGGCAGCACTATCTGCTGGAGCTCAACGCGCGTTACGACCGATTACGGTTTATTGCGCCAGTTACTCAGGCTTGATCGAACCCGTGGCTTACCGCCATCCCCAAAACTCAGTCTGACTTGATCCGCAAGAAGAACGACATGAACACGTCATTGCTCATGGTGCGCAGGGCACTGCCAGGGAAGAACTGGTCAGGCCAGCCTTGCTCCTTGTCTTGGAGGATGTACAGACGCATGTCGTTGTTGTACTCCAAGTGCATACCGTTCTCGTGGGCGATCTTTTTTGCTACAGCTACTCGCATGGGTGGCTCCTTTCAATAGGGCATTTTACTACGCACTGCGGCACTGCGAACAGTTTGCTGCTAGTATTTGTCCCTGCAATTATTTTACGGAGAGTGCGCGCACTGCGCGGTTACGCACTAGAATACAACTCATGCACGGCACCCCGCCTTGCTAAGAAAGAAGAAAGGTACCATCATGGAAATCACAGTTCGCATCACTAGCAACTACGGCGCTCGTGCCGTTTACCCCGTGTGCCCAATGGCCCAGACCTTTGCCGACATCGCCGGCACTAAGACTCTGAAGCCCGAGACGATCAACCTGATCAAGAAGCTCGGCTACACCATCAGCATCGCGCAGGAGACACTGTAATGGCCAACATGTCTTATTGCCGCTTTCAGAATACGCTGCCAGACCTTATCGACTGCCAAGAGCACATGCACGATGAGGTCAGCAAGCATGAGGAGCGCGCTCGCAACGAGCTGATCGCAACCTGCGTCGAGATCCTCGAGTCTTTGGGCTATACCGTGGAGGCACCTCAATCATGACACGCCTTGTTTGGACAAACTTTGAGAAGACCATGGTCTTTGACAGCATGGTGCAGTGCTTTGTAGACCACCCAGGAATGTCGGGCAAGCAAGCCTTGCTTTCGGCCCAGCAGGTCCTGCCCTACGAGCGCCGAGGCCGGATCACGGACCAGCGCGTCTTCAGCTACAAGGACAGAATCAACGAGGCCCGTGAGCATGCCAAGAAGATTCGCAGCAAGCAGGAAACTGTCGTCGCCGCAGCCCCAGTCGCCCCTGCTTCAGCCCCTGAACCCTTGTCTATGGGCCAGCTGTTCGAGCAACTGGTCGACGCTGTGGCCCAGCGCGTCACGGATCGCGTCCTGGCGCGTCTATCTGAGCGGACTGATGCCTTGCCTAGGGCTACACTAGATGAGGCCTTCGGGGACCCTCTGGACCAGCTAGATAAGGTCTTTGATAGCCTGTACCCGCGGCGGAAGCGCGAGCCATTGGCTGCGTCCCAGCCTGTTCTGCCAACCGTCACGATCATCGGGCTGAATGGCCAGCAGGTCGATGCCATCAAGTCCAGCTGCCCCAACGCGATCTACTGCTTCATGACGGCCGAAGAAGCCAAGACGCGGCCAGCTCAGCACAACGACCACGTGATCTTGATGACCAAGTTCATCAATCACGCCGTGCAAACCAAGTACCGCAAGCATCCCAACCTGCACTATTGCAATGGCGGCGTGAGCGACCTAAAACATCAACTGCAGATCATTTTTCACAAGGAAACTGTATGAAGTCCTTACTCAAAATTATCGGCCTCTGGCTTTTGCAAGGCATCATTGGCCTTGTGTTCATCGGCATCGTGGTCGTGCTGGTTGCTGAGTGGGCGGCCGGCTGCGGGGAGACTTACGTTGACTCCAAGGGTGTACGCCACAAGAATGAGTGCATCTTCATTGGAGGAACCAAGCCATGAAGTGGGGTATCCTCTTTGGCCTATCTTGGCTTGCAATCCTTATTGATGGCTTCGTGATGCACCTTATCTGGCCATCGTTTATTGCAACAGCCACCATGGTCTTCAGTCTTTTGAAATTTGGGGAGCAGTCGGAATGACTAAATTGAACAGACGAGAAGTTACTTACGCGGAATTCTGCGACCTGCCGTTTGACTACATCTTTGGCATGACAACCGATATTTGCGCGGCCAGAAGGTACGTTAACCAAGAGTTCGGCCTGGTGAAAGAAGTGGTGACAGACCGCAAGAAGCCCGGCAACGAGTACAGCGGCTGGAAGGAACCCAAGGTCTGTTACTTCATGACCGATGATCCTTGGAAGGTATGGTACCCCAACTACGAGATCCTGTACGAGGCCTACATGCACCGCGTCTGTGGGATCACCTATGAGCAGCCATGACGCTGAGGTGCGTCGTGTGCAGGACCAGAAGGGCGACGTTCACGAGCCTGATGGAGCACATGAAGGCCAGTGGCCACAAGAAGCCCTGCACATGTTCAGGGTACCACCATCCGCACCGGCCAGGCAGTCCCTGCTGCGAACGCAACCCGCTGTCGATGTACTACGTGGCGGCACGGGCCGGCGTGGAAATAGACCAGCAAGAATTGGCAGCAGAGAAAGCTTGGCTGGGCATTGGAGCAACAAGGAGCAAACCAAATGATCCGCCGCCATTCTGAAGACTACGACTGCGACTACGACCCAGACGATGACCGCCGAACCGGCTACTGCTCTTCATGCGGCAAGGAATGCGTGGCCGGCATCATCGACGAAGGCATTGGGGCCTATGAGTTTTGGGGAGCTAAGGGCGTGGACATACGGCTCTCTGAGGTTAGCGATTGCTGTGAGGCAGAAGTGCTTGATGAACTACCTGAAGGAGATGAGGATGAAGACTGAGAGCTACAGTGAGGAAGACGCGGTTGAAGCCAAGCAGTTCATGGAAGACTGGGCAAGGTCCCTGGGCTGCTGGCCTTTTCCAGCTCCCGGTGGCCCCGTGCCTTGGACCAAGAAGCAAGAGCATGATTACCAGAAGCAACAACGCGAGAAACTACCTGAGGCACCACTATGAAAAAACTTATTCTGTTGTCGCTGTTTTGCGCGACAGCGCACGCGCAGCCCAGCTCGATCATGTACTCGGGCCAAGACCTGTACACCCGCATAACCAGCAACCCGGTGCTTGCCAATGGCTACATTGCAGGCGTTCATGACTCTCAGTC
>ERZ869921.82-NODE-82-length-53652-cov-12.265724_pt1 | contig 53652 bp, 80 predicted proteins | sample MGYA00579310_ERZ869921 | MGnify/ENA primary metagenome ERZ869921 (study PRJEB32216, sample SAMN09231816) | wastewater metagenome | place: USA: Maryland | collected 2016-06-21 | study: EMG produced TPA metagenomics assembly of the PRJNA472060 data set (Reclaimed...
GCGTAAGTGAAATTAATGTTCGTATTCCTTACAGCGTCCTTTCAGTTTGGCTGGATGATATTGTAATTGACAACTACATTCTGACCTTTTTAGGACTTCAAAAACGATAATTATGCTCTCCTATCTATTTATATTCCTCGCTGGGGCTGCAAACGCCTTTATGGACACTTTTCTGTTCCGGGCAGACCGAAGTATCTTCAAGCACATTGGGATTGAAAAATTAAGCCCTATGTATACTTGGATGACCTACAAGAATTTTCTTGGCATTGTTAGGCTTGATCCGTGGCACATAGCAAAATACTTTTGGCTTGGTTTTACTATCTTAGCTGTTTATTTTTACAAACCTTTCCTTGGCGGTTGGGATATCGTTATGTTCAGTCTGTGCTGGCATTTTGGATTTGAACTGTTTTGGAGTAAGATTTTATATAAACCCTAAACCTCAAACATGAAAAAAGTATTAACCTCTCTAAGCATCTTGCTTTGTCTTGGTGCCCAAGCGCAAACAGCTCCTGCAAAGGACAGCACCATTCAAATCAATTTACCCATTAATCAGTACAGAGCCTTGCTTTTTACGATTGATGCGAATATTGATAGTAAAAAAGTAAGCAAGGAACTGTTGGAATTTTTGCAGCAAAATGCACGAATCATTAACCCAACAACTGACTGGAACAAAAAAGCACAAGAAGCACAAAAAGAAATTGAAAAGGAAAAACCAAAAAAGCAATAATTCATTAAGCGCAGCCCTATGTTACAAAACATTTCACCAGACACCCTATTAACAATGATTCTTTCTTGTTTGGGGGCAATTACAGCCGTTTCAGTTGGTTTTTATGTAAATACCCACATAAGATTAAAAGCCCTTGAAATAGAAGTTAAACAGCTACAAAAAGCCGAAGAAAAACAAGACGAGAAATTCAATATCATTTTGGAAAAAATAGAAATGGTGAATCAAAAGTTTAATGAATTGTTATTGGAGGTGTCAAAACATTTTTAAACCAAACCACAATAAAAATGGAAACAGTAAAATCACCATTTGGTAAGTTTAATGTTCGTGACTTAGTACACGGGTTTTTGGTTGCTTTTATAGCGGCTTCTTGTACTGGTCTTTTAGAAACATTAAACCTCGGTCATTTGCCAACGCTTTCAAGTATGAAGGTTCACGCCGTTGTCGGGCTTACATCAGGGCTTTCTTATGTAGTCAAAGTACTACTTGAAAACAGTAAAGGGCAGTTCCTTAAAAAGGATTAGTAAAAAAGGCGGGGCTTTCGGGCTTCGCTTTTACTTTTAAAATGAAGTACATAAAACCGATATTGATTTTATTGGGCGCACTTTCAATAGGTGCGCTTTTCGGGCTTCTTTCATATTTAATTACAAAACCGTGAAACAACAAACAAAACAAACAATTGCCTTTTGCCTTTTACCGATAATCGGCTTTTTTATTTTATTCAGTTGTAACCCTGCTAAAAAAGTGATTTTAGAGGACAACAAGGCGATTGAAAGGGTTAAGGCAAAGCGAAGCCTCATTGATAGCGTTAAAATGGCTGTATTGGACTTGTATCCTTGCAGCAATGACACTACAACCGTATTCAAGAAAGGCAAAACAGATACGGTTAAAATTAAGGAGTTAATTCCCGTTATTGTTTCCGACCCTGAAACGAGAAAAAAGGTCACTGATTCTTTAACCGAATTACATTCAAAAGACTGCGATAAGGCAATTTTGCTTTCTTATGACGCTGGTTATAATAATGCAAAGATAGATTTCGGGAAGCTGAAAATACCCGTTAAAAACCCTGACACGTTAGCTTCAACCGTTATTGATAGGCAGTTAGAAAAAGCCCTTAGGCAACAAATTGAAGAAGAAAAGAGAAAAAACGCTTATTCAGAAGGGGTAATTAAGCAGCTTAATGAAACTATTTCAGCAAAAGACAAGAAAGCAAATAAAGACTTTTGGTGGCTTATTGCAGCTATTTCTTTTGGCGTAATAAGCAACGCCGCTTGGTTATTCTTTAAAATTAAAACGCCAACAAAATGGTTCTAATTACAACCGAACAGTTTCAAAAGATAGTTCCTAATACAAAAAAGGAACGCGCTGAATTTTTAGTTGAAAAACTGAACTTTTGTTGCCCGGCGTATAAAATAAATTCAATCAATATTTTTGAAGAGTTTTTAACGCAGCTTATCCACGAATCGGGCGGTATGCGTTTAAAGGAAGAAAATCTTCGTTTTCGGAAGCCGGAAATATTACTAAGCCTTTGGCCTAAACACTTTCCAAGTATTGAATTTGCAAAGAAATATTTAAATAACCCGCAGCTTTTAGCCAATTACATTTATGGACAAACAAGTATAGGTAAGTCGCTTGGCAATACGCAGCCCGGCGACGGCTGGAATATGCGCGGTTCTGGGTTTATACAAACCACCGGGCGCAGCAACGGTTCTGCTTACGGTAAATTTGTAGGCTTTGATAAGGTTGAAGAAATTATGAACCTTATGCGAACGGATGATTATTGGGCTTTGGATAGTGCTTGTTGGTTCTTTTCGGTAAGGGCAAAGCTTATCCCGTTTGCATTAAAAAACGACATAAACACGGTAAACATACGAACTAACGGCGGGAAAATCGGGCATCAAAAAAGGCTTGAAATTTACGCTAAAATCAAGTCGGTATTGAATTAAAATAGTTTGTTTTGTTTGCATGGTTGGAGGCCGCTTAGAAATAGGCGGCCTTTTTTATTTGAAAATTAATTAAAAAAAAGATTAAGAAAAATTTGGTTTTTGTTTTGTTTTTATTATCTTCGTTGTATCAAATCAAAAAAATGAAACAGTTTATAGAATTTATTTATGAATTACATACTGAGCCAATTAGTAATGATTTTTTAGGGTGGACTTTGCTTATCCTTATTTGGATTTTATCTTTAAGTATTATTTGTATTATTTCATTAGGAGTAATTTATTTAATAGATTTTTCATTTTTACCTATTGAGGTAGGGCAAGGCGAAATAATTGGGAAGTATTTTGAACCAGCCCATACAACAACAACAATTATCTATAATGCTGCTGCAAAGACATCGCTTCCGGTAACACAATGGCATGATGACGCTTGGGTACTAATCATAGAAATTAACGGTATGCAAGATGATTTTAATGTTTCCTCAACAGACTACAAAAGGTTTTTTATTAGCCAAAAAATACAATGTGAATTTGTAAACGGTAGGATATGTAAATCTTTATTAATAAAATCAATACAATTTTAATCTATGAAAGACATCAACCCGGCGAAAGCCTTATTAGCAATCATGATTTGCCTGTTTATAGCGGGTTATATTCAGAACTTATAACGTATCGTGGCTTTGTGTCAGTGCCGATTTTAAAACTGATGCATCATTAAAAAACAAATTTAAAATGGAAAACAAAATTTCAAAACAAGACGAAAGTAAGGCATTGCACAAAGCCGATGTTAGTGGCAGTGTGGCTAAAGTAGATGAACTTAAAAAAGCAGCAGAACCGCTCATTAAGTATTTGTGTGAAAATCATCATCCACACGTAACAGCTATTGTTACAGGAACAAGTATTGAGCTGCTTGAAGGCTTAATGAGCATACCTAAGATTTATGATTATTTGGTTGATTAGCATTGCCACTAACGAACAGGGCTTGCAGCAGTGCAGGTAATAGAATTAATGTCGCTCAATAGCTTATTGTACAAATGATGATAGAAGATAAAATGACCATAGCGGATTCGTCAGCCTGCATTGCTGCAAACCCCATGTTGCCCGTTCGTGCGGCGAGTTTAAAGCGGTTCATTTCCTTTAGTGGGGGCGTTGAAAGTACAACCATGTGTATTTTATATGGCAAAGGTTCAACTGCTATTTGGTGCGATACTGGTGCAGAACATGATTTGATGTACAAAAGGATTAATGAAGTAGAAAGTGAATTGAAAGTATTGCATGAAGGCGATTTTGAACTGATTAGGGTTAAAAGCGAAAAGCATAAAGGCTTAGAAGATTATGCAAAACTTAGAAAGTATATGCCATCTGGGCAAGCAAGATATTGTACAAGGCTTTTTAAAATTGAGCCGATTGATAATTTTTTAGGAACGCAAGGCGATTGCGAATTAATGGTAGGCTTTAACGCCGATGAAGATGGCAGAACTGGTAATTTGGAATTGAAGGCAAATGTTAAATACACCTATCCATTAATTGAAGCAGGTTTAACAAGGGATGATTGCGAAGATATTTTAAAGCTGCATGACTTACACCCAAACTTCCCTGTGTATATGCTTCGTGGTGGATGCAGAATGTGTTTTTTTAAAAGTGAAAAAGAATATCGGGCAATGTACCATTTGAATAAAAAGGGTTTATGAAGATGATAGATTTTGAAGAAGGGTTACAAGATAAAAGATTGAAATTTCACAGTATTTTGTCAAGCGGTAAAAGTCTAAGACAATTAGCTGCTGAATGTGAAAGAGAGAAAGCATTTTTACAACTGTCTGATTTTACAGAGTTGTACAAGTCGCTAAAAAAAGAAACTTCCTGTGGTGCGTTCTGTCACAGGTAGCATGACGGGCAACACGCCGATTGACGCAACTCAATTATACTTTTTAAATTGTCAGAAATTATAAATTATGAGAGATTACACCAAACCCCACCCGCAAGCTATATTTAAGGATAAGCCGACTAAATTTATTGAATTGTATTGCAATAAACCAAAACCACCATTTCGGGGCGTTACTTATTACGCCGTCCCGCAAGAAATTGGTGAATTAAATATATGCATCTCTTGCACTGAATCATTACCGACTCTTTGCACAATCGCCCTTTTCATCATCAAACCAAAAACTATTAAATAAATAATTTATGAAACAAAGAGAGATTAAGTTTAGGGCGTGGTACGAAAAAAGCAAGTACATGGCTTATCAAGGGACACCCGATTTAGAAACCATACAAAGTTTTTTTCACTACATTGGAATCAATGAACCATTAATGCAATACACTGGCTTAACCGATAAGAACGGTAAAGAGGTTTATGAGGGGGATATTGTTCGTGTAGACGATAGTGTTTTTGGAAATCCTATTGACGGATACAAGTCCGGTATTTATAAAGTTGAATATTGTTTCCCTGATTGCGCTTTTTGTTTAGTCCAGCTTGATGAATTAAGTGCGGTAAGTTTTAATGAGTGTATGGAATACGAAATCATCGGCAACGTTTACGAAAATCCAGAACTATTAAATCAAAAATAAAATGACAAACAAAGTTTTCCTTGCAAAAAACCATCAAGCAAGAATTGAAACGAGAACCGAAAAATCAGGCAACGGTTCTTGGTTAAGCCTAATTGTTTACGGCCTTATTTTGGCCTTCTTATTTTCTTCTTGCGGCGTTACTCAAAAGTGGTGCCCAAGTCAGGATAAGCACTTTTTTTACCGCGCCCAAGGTTTAAAAAAGCCGGTTGCGTTACAAATGAATGAACGCGGTTATTCACGCCCTAAATTGAGAACAAGATGGTGAAGCTAATTACTGAACAACTTTTGCGTTCATTGTTGTTTTCATTATGTATTTTGCGGTTTACTTCTTGCACTCCAGCAAAAGGTATAAAGCAAATGCCGGGCGATAGAATTTACTACACAAAATATCCGACTGAAATAAAGGCCGTACAAAAATGGAACAGCGATACGCTCGTTATTACCAGCCCGTCAATTAAGTTTATACGGGTTGGGTCTAAGGTGTACGAAGTAAAACGTGTTCCTGAAGTTTTGCAAGTAAATAATGGTACAGCTGATTCGTCTAATTTACAAAAAGAAGGGAAGTTAAGGCCGTACACCAAAGAAGAGCAAAGCTTCATTGGCGCAGCCCGTTCAATTGACGATTATATGCGCAGGCAAGCTTTAGTAAACAAAAAAATAAGGCAAGAAAAAAAGATAAAAATTGAAAACTAATTTAAATAACCGGGCGGCAATAGTAGTTATAATGCTATTCTTTATTTGGCTTCTATTTGCCCCAAAAAATTATTAATATGAAAAAAACAACCGTTTTTATATTCGGAATTTTATTTTCCGTTTGCGCTTATTCTCAAAAAAGCAAATTAATCGCTGGTTCTTATTCTCATTTCAAAGACAACGGCGATAAGATAACGTACAGTTCAGATAGTAAAATTGAAATGCGCTTAAATTCAACTGGAGATACAATTGAAATTTATCCTGCATCAAAAATAAAAGCCATTAAAATTGACGGTAAAGTGTATGAAATTATCCGTTCAACTGAACTGAAAGAAATAACCCCTTTTTCTGTTATAAGCACGAGCGGTGCTGTTTTGCCTAATTACTTTCCACAATATTATTTAATCGACACCGTAAATAAATTCAAGATTAAAGCCTATTAATTATGCAAAACTTAACAAATCTTGAAATTTGGTTATTTGTATTTCTTACTGTTGCTGCAATACTGATTTTTATTCAGAAATTAACCATCAATGATTTAACTGAAGAACTTTTAGCCTCAGACGATAAAACAGAAAATTTGCAGGCGGCTTCTGAAGCCTTAACCAAATCAAATTACTTAATGTCTTTATCGGGAAACTTGAATATGCAAGGGCAGATTCACGAAAACAGAAAAGTATTAGCAACCATTGAAAATGATAGAGCAAATGAACTGTGAAATATTACAAAAAATATCAGAAGGCAAAACATTAGAACAAACTTACGAGGAAACAAAAGCCGCTTTTATTTTTTACAGCCGGGAACTTTTAAGGCAATACGATAGCAATGAACCTTTGTTGTTATTTTCATCAGATTGCGTCAGGAGAATATTCAAAGCCGAGCCGTTACCTTCTGGGAAAAGCACCTACTCAAATAACGTTGCTAAATGCTGTTTACGGGCTTTGTTAAAGTATAACACAAATTTAAGCCAACACGGAGTTGCTAAATTGGTTGGCGTTACAGACCACAGTAGCGTTGCCAGTAGTATTTCAATGCACGAACACTATTTTAAAACTTCAAAGTCATACGCTAAAAAGGCAGCCGAAGTTCAAAGTTTAATTGACCAATTTAAAGAACAAGTCAAACAATAATTTTATGAATAATTTAATTGTTTTATCCGGCACATTACACAAAGTTTTTGATGCAACTATTACACCCAGGGGGTTTGAAAAAAGAATCTTTTGGTTGGTAGAAGATACAACCCGTAATTCATCAACTTGGCAATTAGAAGCGCACCAAGCAATGAGCAATGAATTAGATAATTTTAAACCCGGCGAAAAGATAAATGTTCACGTTGAAGTAAAAGGCCGGGAATGGAGCCAAAATGGGAAGGGTTACGTCACTAACACTTTAAGGGCGTACAAAATTACCCGGTTGTATGATGACGAGACAGAAAGGGCTGTAAACGCCGCAAATGCACGTGTAAATCAAATTGTAAAATAAATATTATGATACAAGCAAATGAATTAAGGATAGGTATTTTTGTGTTATACAACGAAGATAATATTTATTGCAAGGTTTTAGAAATAGACACATTGGGGATTAGGGTTGATTTTATGAAAAATGGAGAAATAGAGTGGGTTGAGTATGATTGCTTTTCTTACATCCCCCTTACCCATGAAATATTAGAGAAGTGCGGGTTTGAGATGCATAAGACAAGCCAATTATGGAGGAAAGGTAATTTTTACTTACATCATTATCTTATATCCGATAATGAATATTGTTTTAAATACAGTGATTTTAAAAGTAGTTCTATACAATCCCTCCACCAACTTCAAAACCTATACTTCGCTTTAACTGGCGAAGAATTAACCTATAAATTTTAAATTTTATGAAACTTCAAAAAAGGGAATTTGTTCAGCATTATTTAAAAAAATGCAAGATAGAACACGTTGTTAATGACGACCATGTTTTAGTTACAGGTAAAATACCCGTTTCTTCTTTGGAAGTATTGGCTGCTTTTAAGTACCAAAAGGGGAAGAAAGAAGTAAAGAAGCGTCAAATAACAGCCGAGGCAATAGCCTTGAAAAAGTTCGTTGAATCTAATTTAAAAGCCGATAAAAGCGACGACCAAAGAATGATTTTAAGAAGGCCGCAACAACCCGTTATTGAAAAACCAGTAGAAACTAAAAAGCCGCAAGAATACAAAAGGCCTCCAGCTAAATATTCAAACCCAGACTGGTACGAACTTTATTCAAAATATTAAAAAAAAGAATAAAAAATATTAGTTTTTATTATCTTTTTATTTTAATTTCGTTTTATTATTAATCTTTAAAAATTATGAGCAAAAAACAGTTAAACATCGACCCAAAGACTTTTGAACTTTGGAAGCAATGCAGGCAGCACGGGGACAACAAAACCATTGCCGAAGCTATTGGTGTAAGCGTTCCTGTTGTTTCCGACGCCTTAAATGTCGGTTACGTTAATAAAGTTGAAGTTGTTACTAAAATCAATGATTTCTTTATGGCGCGTATCAAGGAAACAGAAAAGAACGCCAAAGAATTAGCAAAAGCCCTTAAATAACCTTTAAAAGTAAACCATGTCAACAGAGAACAAACAACTCACAGTTCCAAAAGAAGTAATTAAAAGCCTTGACAGCAGTGTTATTGCTATTGTAGGGGCTAAAAACATTGAAGGGTTTGAAAAAGCCTTTATGGTTTCAGACGCTATTGGTAAGCTGAAAGAAGTTCTTACCCCGCAGTATATGAAGCCGATTATGAATTTACAAGGCAATGCCCTTGGCTTTAAGACCGACAAGGATAAGACTGGCGGTTACGATGAAGCCACTGTAAAGAATTGCCTAATTGAAGCCGTTTTAATCGGGATTCAGCCCGTTGGCAATCAATTCAATATTATTGCTGGGAATATGTACCCTACAAAGCAGGGTTTCAAGTACCTTTTGGACGGAATTAAGGGGCTTGAATATACCGTTACAAAACAGTTGCCACGTATTAAGCAGGATAACTCAGGAGCAGCCGTTGTGTGCGATATTGAATGGTCAATTAACGGCGGTGAAAAGCAAACCAAGTCAATTGACTTCCCGATTAAAATGAACCAGTACATGGGTGCTGACGGCGTTCTTGGCAAAGCCGACCGAAAAGCTTTCGCGTGGTTGTACAATAAAATTAACGGAACAGAAATCCCTGACGGCGATGTTCAGGACGTTGAAGGCCGTGTTGTGAGTTCTAAACTCAACGAAAAGCCAAGTGAAGAAGAAATTGAACTAAACCGTTGGAAGGCTTTATTTGAAGATTGCAAAACGCCTGCCGAACTCCTTAAATATAAGGAACAGCCAATGAGCGAAAAGGCAAGAGAATTGTACGAAGAAAAGTTGGGTACTTTTCTTGATTAATTAACCGGGTTCATCAAATTCAAAAATAAATGGAAAGAATAAATTTTGACAATTACTTGTTTCGTTGCAGCGGGATTGGCGGCCTTATGGCTTACAAGGAAAAAAACGAACTGCCAAAGGGCGCAATTACAGTCCTGAAAGAAATCTACAAAGAGCAACGCCGCAAACGCCGGAAAGAAATAAAAAGCAAATACCTTGAAAAAGGAATCAACAAAGAAGAGGATTCCGTAACGCTTTGGAGCCGGGTTAGTAAACGCTTTTATAAGAAGAACGATATCCGTGTAAATAACTTCTTTTTAACTGGAGAGCCGGATTTATACCTTGGCGAAGAAATAATGAAAGCCGAGGAAATTGATGATATAAAATCATCTTGGGACGCGCTTACTTTGCCGATGCCAGAAGATGAAATCAATCCTGACTATTACGCCCAACTTCAAGGTTACATGGCAATTACCGGGGCTAAAAGGGCAAGGCTCGTATATTGTTTAGTGAACGCCACTTACGAAGAAATTGAAAAGCAAAGAAGGTATCTTAAAAACGACCTTGGCCTTATTGATGAAACCGGAAGCCAGGAGTTCATTGACGGTTGTAAGAAAATAGAAAAGAATTTCATTTATGATTATCAGGCTTTTGCTAAAGAATACCCAGGTTATGACTTTTCCTATACTTACGAAGAATGGGTTGCCGAAGGACTTGAACTTTCAAAAGAAGAACGGGTTGTGTTTTACGAAATTGAAAGGGATGAAGACTACATTATGCTTGTTTATAAAAGAATAAAGCTTTGCCGCGATTATCTTAATAAACTTGATGAGCAATATTGCAATTATTTCAATAACAGAAAAATTTAAGATGGAAAAGAAAGTAAACGTTTCGCAAACGAACTTATTTGAAGACTTTAATTCTCCTGCTTATAAAGAGTTTAAAGCCTATGACGAAGCAAACCCCCAAATATGGATGTTCTTTAAGAGATACGCTTTAAAGGCCATTGAAAGAGGGCATAAACATTTAAGTGCCGAATATATCTTTTCAATTTGCAGATGGGAAACTTCGGTAGGTGCAGGGGATGATGAATTCAAACTAAACAACAATGCAAAGGCTGGATATGCAAGAAAGTTTATGCGTGAGTTTCCTCAGTACAATGAATTTTTCAGAACACGTAAAAGTAAATTGGATAAAATTTAATTAAGACAATATGAGCAATCAGATAGATAGAATAATTGAAACGTTTAAAAAGCTTTGCGAGTATTTAGAGCCTTACGGAATTGATGACCGTGTTCATATTATCAATGAGTTTAAAAAGGAAATGCACAAATACAGTCCGATGAAATCAGAACCAGTTGATTGTATTTTATGGGTTAAAAACAACTTAGTTCACGCAAACGATTATAACCCAAATAAGGTTGCTCCACCCGAAATGGAACTTCTGCAAATATCTATTCAGGAAGACGGTTATACTCAGCCTATTGTTACTATGCTTGAAAAAGAAGGAACAAGGGAGGTTATTGATGGTTTTCACCGTCATAGAGTAGGTAAAGAATCAAAAACCATCCAGCAAAGAATACACGGATATTTGCCAGTAGTAACAATTAATGAAAACAAGACCGATAAAACAGACCGTATCGCATCCACAATTCGCCACAATAGAGCAAGGGGGAAACATCAGGTAGATGCAATGAGCGAAATTGTTTTAGAGTTGAAAAATCGTAACTGGAAGAACGAAAGAATAGCCCGTGAATTAGGCATGGATGAAGAAGAGATTTTAAGACTTTGTCAAATTACAGGGCTACAAGATATATTTAAAGACGAAGATTTTAGCCGTTCATGGGAATCTTCTGATGCAGTTAGTATTAATTTTGAGCCATTAACGGACGATTTATCAGAAGAAGAATTAGAGCATTACAGAACCGTTAATACTTCTGACCCTGAAAGGATATTTCACACTTTTGACAAATGGGAGTGCCATAAAGCAGGATTTTATGCCTCTAAATTTGAAGGCCATACTCAAGAACAGTGCGAAAATATGTATGCTGAATTTCTTTCAAACATACCACGGTTTAAAGAGGCATTGCAGGGCGTTATAAACGATTGGGTAAATAGCTGCGAACACTATCTTACCAACAAGGCAATGAACCGAATAGCATGGTTAGGACAAGCTGCAATGTGTTATGCAACGGGTGTTCCTGCAAAGTATTGTGGTGGGTTTAATCTACTTACTGAACAGCAACAAGAAGAGGCAAATCAAACAGCACTTGAAGCCTTGAATATTTGGATGGCTAAATACAAAAGAGAATCAGTAAGCATGGAAGATGCTTTATCTATTGGCAGACAAGTAAATATTTATTGATTATGGCTACGAAAGTTTATAATAACAAATCTGTACTTGAAGCATCACAAGAAAGAATATCCAAAGTGTTTGACAATTTTGAACGCATTTACATATCATTTTCGGGCGGGAAGGATAGCAGCGTTATGAGCCATCTTGTATTGGCTGAGGCAAAGAAAAGAAACCGTAAAGTAGGTTTTTTAATAATTGACCTTGAAGCGCAATACAACGACACGATTACGCATATACAACACATGATTGAAATGTATAAAGATTACATTGATTTACATTGGTTCTGTGGTGAATTGCTATTGCGTAATGCAGTAAGCAATTATGAGCCTCGTTGGGTATGCTGGGATGAAGAAAAGAAAGACGTATGGGTTAGACCAAAACCTGCATTAGCTTCTGATTTATCTCAGTATGATTTTTACCAGCCGAAAATGGAGTTTGAAGAACTTATGGTAATATTTGGTGAATGGTATTCAAAAGGTCAAAAAACGGCTGCTTTTATCGGTATTAGGGCTGACGAATCTTTGCACCGTTATCGTGCTATTGTTTCCCGTAAAGATGGCTTAATGTTTAATAATTGGAAGTGGACTACAAAAGTTTCTTCCATGCTTTTTAATATTTACCCAATATACGATTGGAAAACCGAAGATATTTGGATTTATAATGGTAAGAATCAGCATTTACCACACAATAAAGTTTACGATAAAATGATGATGGCAGGGGTTAAGATAAGCCAACAACGTTTATGCCAACCATATGGTGATGACCAGAGGCGTGGTTTATGGCTTTATCACATCATTGAGCCTGATACATGGTACAAACTTATTGCAAGAGTAAACGGGGTTAATAGCGGTGCTTTTACGTTCAAGAAAACGGGAATATTTCTGGCTACAATAAGATTTATAAACCTGACGGCCATACTTGGGAATCGTTTTGTAATCTTCTTCTATCCACTATGCCAAAAAAGACTTCTTTACATTACCGCGAAAGGTTCAAAAAGTTCATTAAGGGATGGCAAGATAGAGGCTATTTAAAAATACCTGATGAAGCACCCGAAGATTTAGAAAGCAAATGCTGGGTTCCATCATGGCGCAGGATGTGTAAAGTAATGTTAAGAAATGATTATTGGTGCAAAGGGTTAGGTCAAACACAGCCTTTTTCTGAAGCATACGGAAAGTTTAAAGCAATTAAAAAGTTCAGAAATGAGAACAAGTCTGCACAATCATAAATTTATTGATACAGAAGAAAAACCATTAATTAAAAATGCTGACTTTAAAGAACTCATTGAAGCAGCACAAAAGGTAGTTAAATTAAGACACTTATTCAGTTTGACACAACAACAAAACTTTATTATAAATGATATTCTTTTAGGTGAAAAAAGCGTAAATAAACGCATAAATCATCCTGAAATTTTTAAATAAAAAGTCACTATTTTAAACTAATTTTTTTATTTTTACTTGTTCACAAATCAAAAAAGGAAAATATGGATTTATTCACTTCAGAAGCATGGAAAGAGGCATGGGAAGAGTGGTTACAATTTCGCAAGGAAAGAAAGCTGGCAAAATATACCCCTACCGGGTTAAAAAAAACAATGACTCATCTTCGTACAATTAGTAACGGGGATGAATCAATTGCAATTCAAATAATAAACCAGAGTATTGCCCAAAACTATCAGGGCTTACATCCTTTAAAAATTAACCATGTCCAACCAAAACAACTTAACACAAGCAATTCAAACGGCCACGAACAACTCGCTTCAAGTATCCTCAACGACTTACAACAAGGCATTAACGGTTGAGGAAAATAGTATTCTCGCTTTAAATAAAGAAGGAAAGACTTTAAGGCAAATGCCGGAAAATGATTTCTTTTTGCACGTTAAATCCTTGCTTTTAAAGATTTCAATTTCTACCGGTTGGAAGATGCTTGAGGGTACGGCCTTAAACGTATTAATTGACCAATTCAGCAAAAAGCTAAGAGAAGATTATTTAAGCCTTACCCCGGCTGAAATAGAATACGCTTTCCGCAATACAAGCGACGTTAAAAACTTTGGCAGTGCTTTCAATTTACAATTAGTTGACAAAGTTCTTGTTCCGTATATGAACCGCCGGGCTAATTTAAGAGAGTTTGCTGATAATACTTTTAAGGAGTTGCCGTCAGCTAAGATAGACCAAAAGGTTTCAGATGAAAATGCGTATGAGTATTGGAAAAAGGAAATTTTAAACGGTTGCCAGGTCGGTTATATTCCTTCCGATTTGGTTGACGTAATTATCCGCCATGCAAACGTAAAGCCTTCGCCTAAATCAATGGAAAACAGCATTTACAAGGCTCAAACGCATATCCTTCACGATTATTCCGTAAGGCTTACTTCTACCGACCCAAAGAAGCGTTTAGGCGATTTTCTTGAATTGAATAATACTATTGCTTTATTGAAAAAAGAGCCTTCGCATTGGGAACAACTACCAATTGTACAAAGGTTTGCTAAAGCTTTTTGGGCTAAACATTATTTCATTTATAAATACGGTTCAACAAATGCAACAACCGGAAATAAATAACATTGATTTACAAACTTTAATTGGTTGCGGTTTAAGTGAAACGAACCTTGTTCGTGAAAAAGATTTAAAGGCCTGGGAACAAAATGAACTTAGTGTTGGCAAGTATTATACTATTTGCTACGCTTTGATTCAGAGAATTTATTCAGATACAAAAATGCTAATTCCCGTTCACCCATTTTTACACGCTGATAAGCAGTTTAGCCCAGCACCTGCGCACTACCATATAGACGGAAGGTTTATGAGTAAGGATTTATCATACAGATTAGGAATGAGTGAAAACAAAAGGACTAATACCGCCGTATTTATGAATAAAAATGACGGCCAACCTTATGACTTCAAAATATTTTTAAACATTTTTTACGGCAGAGCAAGGTGCAACACGCTTTTTACTGGTTTAGATATAATGGATTTAGGCAACCATTCTTTACCTCGTGCATTAAATAATTGGTTTAGGTCAATGGAAGGCAAAAGCTGCGCAGGTAAAAAGTGTCCGCATTACGGCGTTAATATGATTGACCGTGGAACCCATTTGTTTTGCCCTATGCATAACCTTGTTGGATGCAAAACAACAAATAAAATACTACCATATGAACAAGGCTTTGCTCTTGAAAATGCTTCAGCAGAAGCCATTGCCAATTCACGACGAAAAAGAATTACAGCGACAACTTGAAGTTTTTTTAACTGAAAATGGGTTCGCCTTCAATAGGGAATACAGGTTAAGCAACAAAGACATACCTGATTTTTTTATTGAAGGCGTTATAATTGAAGTAAAAATAAAAGGAAATAAACGGGCTATTTTTGACCAGTGTATCAGGTATCTTAATTATCCGGAAGTAAATACTTTAATTTTATTAACTTCTGTTCCTATCGGAAATTTCAGTTCATTAATACCGCCCGGTAAAGATTTGCACATTATAAATTCAAATTCAGCATGGCTGTAAAAAGTTTTGGTAAAATAATTATTGAAAGGAAAAGTATATTGATTACTCAAGCCGAACCGCACATCAGCATTAAGCTGAAAAGTATTTTCCCGCGCATACCTAAATACGATAAACCGCCGTACAAGTTACCGCTTACAGATGACGTTTGTTACGACCTTATTTGGTTTATGGTACGTTACCCTTTCACGTTGGTAAAAGAAGACCTTACAAAGCTATATGAAGGTTGCAATAACTACAAAGCGAAGCAAAGTAAACTTGAAGAAATTGTAAATGAAAAATATGAACCTATCCCGGTTGCTTTAAAAGGAACTAAAACGCCAAGGGTTTACCAATTAAAAGGTGCTGAAATTATTTATACTTCAAAGCGTGTTTTAATAGGGGATGATATAGGTCTTGGAAAGACATTGACTTCAATTTTATGTTTAGTAAAGCCCGGTACTTTACCTGCCGCCGTTGTCGTAGAAACGCATATGCAAAAACAATGGAAAGATAATATTGAAGAGGTTACCAATTTACGCGTTTGTTTAGTTAAAAGCCCACGACCTTACCCTTTGCCTCAGGCTGACGTTTATATTTTTAAATATAGCCAAATAGCCGGGTGGGTTAATAAGTTTGAATGCGGGAAATACAAATACGTTATTTACGATGAAGTTCAAAATTTACGCCGTTCTGAAAGCGAAAAATACAAAGGGGCTTTGGCCTTATCGGAAGAAGCTGAATTTGTTACCGGGTTGAGCGCAACACCTGTTTATAATTATGGAGATGAGATATTCAACGTCATTAATGTAATCAGTAAAGACGCCCTTGGTGAACGCGGTTTATTTATTCAAGAGTGGTGCAAAGAAATCAGTATGGGGAAATACAAAGTATCAGACCCTGACGCGCTTGGTTCTTATTTGCGTGAACGAGGTTTAATTTTAAGAAGAACCCGTAAAGAAGTTGGCCGGGAATTGCCAAAAGTAAATACCATTGTTTACCCGGTTGAACACGATGAAAGTTTATTGAAGGAAAGCCACGAAATAAGCCGCGTATTGGCAATGAAAGTTCTTGACCAAGAAATAACATGGCAGCAAAGAGGCCAGGCGTCATTGGAATTTGATTTACTTGTCCGTAAAGACACGGGCGTAAGTAAAGCCAAGAACGTTTGCGCTTTAGTCCGTATGATAGTAGAATCAGGAGAAAAGGTTTTACTTGGCGGCTGGCACCGGGAAGTTTACCAAATATGGTTGAAAGAATTGGCTGACCTGAACCCGGTTCTTTATACCGGAAGCGAAAGCCCGGCGCAAAAAGAAGCTTCAAAGCAAAGGTTTATTTCCGGCGATTCTATGGTTATGATTATTTCAAACAGAAGCGGGGCAGGTTTGGACGGTCTTCAATATGTTTGCTGGAACGTTGTACACGGTGAATTAGATTGGTCGCCAATGGTACACAAACAATTAACCGGGCGCGTAGACCGGGACGGTCAAAAGAACCCGGTAACGGCTTATTTCGCAACTTCTGATTATGGAAGCGACGCGCCAATGGTTAATGTACTTGGCCTTAAAAGTTCACAGTCTTTTGGCATTATGAACCCCGGCGAACAAACAGAAGTTCAATATTCAGATAACAGCAGAATTAAAATGATTGCAGAATCCTTCCTAAATAAGAAGAAATGAGCAAAAACAAAAATCGTTGGCCAACCCTTCAGGAAATAATTGAAAGTCCCGTTGGGGCTATAAATCAGCATATTTTGCCAAAGCCCGAAGAAAAGACAAAAGGCAAAAGCAAATACGGAAACCAAAAAATAGAAATTGACGGTATTAAGTTTGATTCTAAAAGAGAGGCCGGGCGTTTCCTGGAATTAAGGATGATGGAAAGGGCGGGGCTTGTAAAAGATTTAAAGCTTCAAGTTCCTTTTGAATTGAATGAAGACGGCAAATTCAGTTATAAATACATAGCTGATTTTACCTATTTTGATGTACAAAAAAATGAAACAATAGTTGAAGACGCAAAAGGCGCCAAGACCGTTACTTATAAGAAGAAAAAGAAGTTGATGCTAAAAATACACGGTATAAACATAAAAGAAACCTAAAAAAACTTTAAAAAATATTTTGTTTTTAATTTATTTCTTTTTATCTTCGTTATATCAATCAAATCAAAAATCTATAAAAATGGGAGTAGACACTAAAATAAGAATTCCTTATTCGCACGCCAACAAGGATATAAACAAAATCGTTTCTGAAATAGTAAGCGTAATTTTTAAGTCATTTAAAACTATCGGCGAAGCCGAAGTTGTTTTTTATCATTACCCAAAAGAAGAGCAATACAAAAACTACTTTTTGCTTAAGATAAATTTTACAATAGATAAGCCTGCGAAGCAATTCACATCAGGAAAAGAAGAAAGAGGTATTACTGTTTACTATGACCTATACAGGCCTGCTGAAGATATTTTTTTGTATATTTCTTTTGGGGCTTGGGGTTCTAATATACAAATAGCGAAAGCAATTGTAAACGCATTTGGCGGGTTCGCAGATTTTAATGACTGCGACGATATTCTTATTGACTACGCTAAACCGCAACCTAAAAAATAATTTTATGGCATCAAACGGTCTTATAAATAAAGCAAAAACAGGTACTTGTAGGATGTGTTTAAGGCGCAGGTGTACAGAAAAATACGTTAGCCCGGTTGCAGAAGTTCACCACGGTTTTGCAACTGGTTATGTATGGGAATGTAATGATATTCAAGATTGTGAATCTGAAATAAAAAATAAGTTAAATAAATACCCAAAACACCACCGTATTCACCAAAAAATATTGACAGCTATAAATAAAGGCAGAATGAAATAAATAGTTTACCCCCCGAGCGCGAAAGCGCAGCCCGTATCCGTAAATGGAACGGGCTTTTTAGGTGCAAACATTTTTTAATTAAAAACTATAACCATGCAAGAAAATCAAAATCAGGTTAAGGCAAATGAGCCTGAAGTTGTAGAAGCCGAAGAACTCAACGGCGAACCCGGTAAAGTTTTGCAGCTTGATTCCGCTGAACATTTGATTGGCGTTGAACTTAAAAAGTTTGATACCAATAAAGAAAAGATTGCCGAATTAAAGAAGCTTTATTCCCCTTTGAAAATTAACGGTGAAGATGACAAAGCCGGTTACGAACAAGTTCATAAGGCCGTTGGTGTTTTACGCCCTTTAAGAACCGGAGTTGAAAAAACCCGTAAAGCCGCAAAGGAAAAGTATTTAAAGACCGGCCAAGGCATTGATAAGTATGCCAAAGAATTAACGGAGTTGATTGAGGAAATTGAAAACCCTCTTAAGGCAATGTTAGAAGAAGTTGACAACGCTAAAGAGAACCGCCGTATTGAAGCAGAAAAAGCCCTTGCAGCTAAGTTGCAACAACGTAAAGAACTTTTATTGGCCAATGGAATGTCTTATGACGGCAATACTTTCCGAATTGAATTTGAAGACCGTTTCCAAGTTGCTTCAGAATCAGAATTGAGTTTATTGGAAGATAATCAGTTTGAAGTTTTACTTTCTACTGTTAAGGCTTTAAAAGTGTTGATTGATGAAGCCAAAGAAAAGGCTGAAAAGGAAGCCGAAGAAAACCGTAAGGCCGTACAAAAACAGCAAGAGGAAATTGCTGAAATGAAAGCCGAACGCAGCAAGTTACGCTCAATGAGAATGGAATCTTTAGGGTTTGTTTATTCAGCTACAACAAACGGTTGGGGCAAAAGAAACAAGGCCGGATTTGTAGAAATTGATGCCAAAGATTTTGGCGAAATTAGTTCAGAAGATTGGGCTGAGTATGAAAAAAATGCTGTTATGGTATGTAATAGCCTTGAACAAACTTTAACTCAACTCGAGGAAAAAGAAAAGGCTGAAGCAGAAGCAAAAGAAAGGTTTGAATTAAGAGCCAAAAGACTTGTTGGTTTGGGTTTGAAATCTGAGGGCGAACAACTTTTTTACAAGGATATTAATTTCCGCAATACGGATATTCTTTGCATGCCCGACAATGAATTTGAACTTGAATTCAATGCTGCTGCAGAAAGGATGGAGAATATTAAGGCCGAAGAAGAAAAAGAACTCAAAGAGAAGCAAGAACGTGAAGAAAAAGCAGCAAAATCGGAAGCTTTAAAGAAGGAAAGAATTGCCTTCTTGGTTGGGAAAGGTTTTGTTCATAATACCGAAACGAATTTAGTTGAATTTAAAGGCCTTTATGTGGAAGAAGGTACTTGGATTGACGTTGATATTCTTAGCAGTTACGATGATGATTTATTTTCAAAGGCTGTTATTGAATTAGACGAAGCCGTTGCGAATATCAAAAAGGCTGACCAAGCTGAAATTGATAGAAAGGCTGCGGAAATGGAAGAAAAAAGAAAGCAAGGTTTGAACGATGCGCAAAAGATTTTAGAGTGGATTGCTTTAATTCAAGAAATAGAAGTTCCAAAAGTATCTACTCCTGAACTTCAACAAGCCGTAAACATTATGGTTGAAGGGTTTGACGGGCTTAAGGCTTCTCTTTTAAAAACTAAGTAAACTTTAACGAGCGGAAGCGTTTTCTTCCGCATTTTTTTAACCATTCAACTTTAAAAAGAGTATGAATTACGAAATCAAAAAGGCCAAAATTGTTAAGGGTGAACGCCTTGACATTGCCTTCATTAAAGATTACGGAAACGGTGAACGCAACCCGGCTTCCGAAGAGTTCAAAGCTGAAATGCACCCTGACGCCAAACAGGCTTTCAGTAACTTGCGTGTTCACTTGGCGTTAATGGTTTACGCTATTAACCAAAACCTCATTAACGAAATCGCAACGCCAGACGAAGAGTTGATTTCAACTTTTCACATTCACGGTTATTCTATTGGCGGCGATGAAGATGACAAAGGCGTTGTTTTAAGCGGCCATAGAATTTTACCTAACGGTAAGGCCTTTAACTTTTCAACCCCTTTTTATCGTTTTAACGAGGGTGAAGAAACCCGTTACAAGTTTATGGACGACCTGATGGCAAAACTTGAAAGGGTTGACAAGGAAATTCGTTTGTACGTTGACGGCGAAAAAAGAGCAAAAGACCCGCAAGGTTCATTTGATTTTGAGAACGGAGGGCAACAGGGTGACGCAACAACAAAGCTTGTCATTGCCCCGGCACTTTCCCTTGCTAAAACGGGAGAAGGGCAGGAATCGCCTATAATTGACTTTGACAAGGACGGCGTTACCGTTGACCCGGCTGAATTACTAAACCACATTAACGCAAACTCAAAAGGCGAAGGCGATGAATAAAATTATTTTCTTTGACCTTGAAACTACGGGCGTTGAAATTACCAAAGACCGTATAGTTGAAATTGGTTGCGTAAAAATGTATTCCGATTTCACTTTAGTTGAAGAGCCTAAAAAATACAGGTTCAATCCGGGTGTAAATATACCGGAAGAAGCAACGGCGGTACACGGTATTACAAACGAAATGGTTGCCAACGAGCCTCCTTTTGCGGCAAGGGCTTCGGCTTTGTATTCTTATCTTAAAGATTGCGTTCTTGGCGGTTATAACATTATTTCCTTTGACGTTCCTTTATTGAGCGAAGAATTTGCCCGTTGTGGAATTACTTGGCCTGAACCGGGTCAAAAGATAGTTGACGCATTTAATATCTTCCGGGAAAAGGAAAAGCGCGACTTGACTTCTGCTTATAAGTTTTATTGCGGTAAACAATTGGAAGGCGCACACGACGCTTTAAATGACGTTACTGCAACCGCTGAAGTATTCCGAGCAATGGTTACTAAGTACGAAGACCTGACCGAAATGAGTTTAGAACAAATTCACGACTTTTGTCAAGGGCAATACCCGTTCGTTGACGTTGCCGGAAAAATTGTTTTAAAGGAAGGCGTTCCGGTTTATTCTTTTGGTAAGGATAAGTTTAAGTCAGTTGTAGATAACCCCGGTTTTGGGCGTTGGATGCTCAACCAAGACTTTCCCACTAATACAAAAAATGTTATTATTTCATTAATTGGCGGATAAAAATTAGCAGCCCTTTAATCGGGGCTGCTTTTTAATTTTATTTTATGCAAAGCGTCAAAAAATCAGCTAATTACTATTTAAAAAAAGCCAACGGCCATAAAGGCCAAGCGTTGTTATTGGTAACAGCAAGGCTGATTCAACTGTCTTTTATTTACCCTTACGGATTACAATACCTTAACAAATTTGCTTTTTACGAGGAAGTAATTGAATTAATAAAATCTAAATAATGGGAAAAATATTATTAATCGGCCGCGGGGGAAATTTAAAAGCTTCAATAGGTTCTTTAATGCAAAAGGAACAAAAAGAAATAGTTGTTATTGATTCGCCAGAATCATTAGATTCATTGATGAAAGATAAATCTATAAATTTTAATGAGCCTATCCCCATAGTAAATCATTACAAAGACTTACCTAAAATTTCAACTTACGGGGCGGGTAAAGAATTTACCTGTAAAGGTAAGCACGAATACAGAAAACACAACGGCGAATGGATTTGTCAATGTGGAAGAAAATTATAATAATATGGAAAAGACTTTTTGTACTGTAAAAACTTGTTATTCTTTTGGGCGATATTGTAGGATTCCTGGACACGCCGGTAAAGCAGCCCCTGATGAAAAGAAAGCTGAAAAGAAAAAAGAAAAAGAACAACTTGGGGTATTCTTTGATTTGATGATTAAACGCGCCCCAAAGAAGTGCCAAGAAACGGGCAAAGACCTACGAGGATTGATGCAAATTAACCCAAGAATAATAGTTGCGCATATCCTACCGAAGAGGGCAACAAAGGACGGTGGAGTTCCTTCAATGGCTACTGACAAAAGGAATATTGTATTCTTACACGGAGATGTTCACACGGATATGGACAATAAAGGGGAAAGCTTTGTAAAAAGTATGAAGATTTTCCCGCTACTTAAAAAGCGTGTTGAAGATATGTGGGGTGAAATACCGGAAGATGAACGAAAGAATGTTCCTGATTATTTAAGACCTAAAATTTAAAAAGTGGAGAAAATTTATTTTAATCAAAAAGAAGCTGCCTTACTTGGCATGGCTTTAGCCGCTATGATTGAAGATTTACAAGAAACAACAAAAGGTTCATTAGCTTTAAAACCTTGGTCACCTGAATCAAGAAAAGAATTTAACGAAATGATTGTAAACGCTAAATCCGCCGCCAATAAACTTGAAAAGTTCGCTGGAATTAAATGTACTTTGCCTGAATATCGTGAAGGCGACGAACGTGATTTTTTCACAAAGGAAAGCTAAATCAAAACTTCAATTGCATTAAAAAAGCGGGTTAATTCCCGCTTTCTTTGTTTGTTGTTGGTTGTGTTTATTTGAAGGGGTCGATAATGCCTTTAAATTCTTCGGGGCTTACAATAGGCAAACTTTCTCTGTTTTTTTGGTAATAAGCCCAATCGTATTTTTTTAAATCTTCTTCGCTTGTTGAAGAAAACGCCAAAAGACGCTGAGGCAGTTTCCGGATAACCCCGCACCCATGGTCAATATCTACAATAACAAAAGCAAGATTATCCCTTTCGTGTTCTTCAATTAAAAATGCAACCCGGTAAACATCACCGTTCCAAACCTTACTTTCACGTGGAACTTTAGCGTGTTGAGGGTGTACTGGTAACATATCGTGAAACACAATAACACCTTTGTCGCTTAAACAATTCAGCGCGTTTTTGTAGTCCTTATAAACTTGTTCGGCGTGGTGAAGGCCGTCAATAAAGAATAAATCAAACTTGGCATTGTTTTGGGCAAAGAACTCATCGGAAGTTCCTATAAAATCAGCCTTTGCAGCCGGGTCAGGGTCAACACAATATTTTAACGGGGCTTTTACCTTATTGAAGTTTGAAGTCCTGTTTTGCGTTCCTATTTCGCAATATGATTGAAGATTTAAGGTTTCAACAAGGTGGTTTAAAATGTCAGTACGATTTTGCATTTTTACGTCTATTAAAGTGGGTTAAAAAAATAAATTCAGTTTGGTTTCGGTAGTCCCATTTTGTTTCGTGGTGGATTCTGTTTTTCCATGCAACAAAAGCAAAAGCAAGTTGGTCGCGGGTTGAATTATTAATCAATTCCTGATGCCATTTTTCGCAAAAATCAAATACAATTTTACTGTGTTCGCGCATTAGTATTCCGCTGCTAATTATACCGTTTCGTGCAGGGACGCCAAGTTGCCTATATTTACGGATTTGGTTGTTTATTTGGGCGGCGTTACCACGATTATGCTTAACACAAGCGGCGGCCTCTTCATAAACGCAATTACGAATTGGGTGTTTTATGCAGCTAAAAGGCGAAGTAAATCTTCTTTCCCACCACTCATTTAAATTGCAATTGATAGTAAAGCTGCCGTCAATCCAAATGCTTTTTTTAGTATAAGCAGGAAGGTATTTATGTGGAAGTATTTTAATTGCCCTTGCAGTTAATTGTGGCGTTTCACAAATAGGGTGTTGTATGATTTCCCAAACCTTACTTGTAAAAGGTTGGTCAGTGAAACAAATATAACGCCACCCAGGGGTAACAACTAAAGGGTCTTTGAGTTCTTCATATCTTCCAAAAATAGCCGTGTAAATTATATTAGCCATTATCATTTGATTTTTCAAGTAATTCCTTGTTCGGCATTACGCAATGGCCGGAAATAGGCTTCATAATTGCTTCAAGAACCGGCCTTACATATTCAGGGTGATTTAGCTTTGTATAACCTTCATTATATGTCATATTAAAAAGCGTATAGGCTTCTGAATAAGGCACTCCATGTTTATTACAAAGTTCTTTTGAACGCAACGCAAATTCAATACAAGCCCGGTAATATTCGGTGTCTAAAAGCTTACCCAATTCGGTTGTTTCTTGCTTATCAAAAAGCATAATTTTTAAACCGTGCCTTCTAAATTCGTCAGCTACTTTTGAAGCTTCTTCTCCGCCTAAAAACTTAACGAAGGTTTTAACGCCTTCATAAAGGTTCGGGTGCAATCCCCTGATTGGTGAATGTATTGCGTTTAACGGGCGGCAAGTACCAACGGGAACTGTTGAATGTATTACCGTGTAAGCTGGTTTAAAAGTTAATTGGTATCCAATTACAGTTGCGTTAAAGTAATCTGAAAAAGGGATACAAACGTGCATAATTCCTTCAACCTTATTATGAACCCATTCACTTTCAACGGTTTTAGACTTATGGTTTATGTCAACAAAAGGGCAACAACCAAAAACTGATTGAATTGCTTGGCCTACTTCACCAAAACCTATTACTATATGTTTCATATTTATAAAATTATTTTTTTACGATTTTCGACCATTGTTTCTATCAGCTTTGTGAAGGTGTATTCAGGATGCCAATTGAGTTCCCTTCTTGCTTTCCGGCTATCCCCTTTCAAGTAACGCAATTCCTCAGGCCTTACGAATTTAAAATCAACTTCAACATACTTTTGCCAATCAAGACCAACGTATGCAAAAGCAATTTCACAAAGTCGTGAAACGGAATGTGTTTCCCCGGTAGAAATTACAAAATCATCCGGCTTAGGCTGATTGATTATTAATTGCATTGCCTTAACATAATCACCGCTAAAACCCCAATCTCTTTGGCTTTCCAAATTACCCAAAAACAATTTATCTTGCAGGCCTTTGCTTATGCGGATAGCCGCGTCAACAATTTTAGTGGTAACGAATATTTCCCCCCTTCTCCAGCTTTCGTGGTTGAATAAAATACCGTTACAAGCGTGAAGCCCGTAAGCGTTACGATAATGCCTTACAAAGTTGTAAGCGGCCAACTTAGCGATACCGTAAGGGCTAACCGGGTGCATTGGTGTTGATTCCCTTTGGAAGCCGTCATCGTCAACACTATTACCGAACATTTCCGAAGATGAAGCTTGGTAAAATTTAGCTTCCGGGCAAATATTCTTGTAAAGTTCAAGCAAGTTCAAAACCCCGGCCGCGTTGGTTTGAAAAGTAAATTCAGGGATGTCAAATGAAACACGAACATGGCTTTGTGCGGCCAAGTTGTAAATTTCATCAGGCATAACGTTACGCATTACCTTTTCTAAACTTGACTTGTCTAAAAGGTCAGCGTAATACGTTTTAATTTTATCTTCAAGGTGGGAAACCCGGCTTTCTTGGTTACGGCTTACGCTTTGGCGGCGGATAGTTCCGTGTACTTCATAGCCTAACGACAAAAGGTGTTCAGCTAAGAAGCTTCCGTCTTGGCCAGAGATTCCAAAAATCAATGCTTTTTTCATTTTATAAATTTAACATTTGAGTAATTGAAGGATAGTTTTTATAAGTTGCAGTAAAGCCTTCTTCTTTTATTGCGTCCATTAAAATTAAGCCCCTGGCAGCATCTTCAGGTGTCATATAGTAGTGCCAACCTTGCATTTTAACGTGCCCTGGTTTATCGTAAGGAATAGACATATCCCGCCCGTCATATACAGCAAGTTTGAGCCAATCATATGCTTCTTTATCATCAGTTAAAATAAGGCCACCCCTGCCGATTGGGATTCTTTTCTTAATTTGAAAACTTACGCACTGGAAGCCGCCTTTGTACATTCCTTTTTGCCATAAAACCGCTGCGTCAATGGTTTTAGTTCCGCCAATATGGTACTCTCCTTCCCATTGCATAGGCATTAGAAATACTTGAAAGCCTAAATTTTTAAGCATCCAATAGCAGCTAACATAAGTATTGTCAGGTATAACAACGGTCTGCCCAGGCTTTATGATTCCTTTTTCAAATTGATAACGAAGTGTAAGTTCCATTGCGTGCGTACAGCAATCAGTTACAACGGCGTAAGGGCTTCCAGTAAATTTAGCCAACCTTCTTTCAAATATTTCAATGAATTCGCGCGGGTCATAAAATAAATACCCTTTTTGTTTTAGAATATCCAGTTCAGGCCTTTGCAGTTCTTTTGGAACTTTGCCGATAGGCCAGGGGTTGTAATTAGTTTCCATTTACAAATTTTTATTTTTAAGAAGAAGGTTCCCGAAGTTTCCTAAAAAACCGTACACGCCCAATAACTCAAAGTCAGGCAGCATATTTAAAATATCAGCCTGCTTAATTTGGCCTTCATACAGTTCCTTTTCTGCAAATTCTATATATAAATACATTGTTTTTTTCAATGCTTGTAAACCGCCTAAAATGAGGTTTTCTTCGCCACCGTTTACGTCAGCCCAAATAAGGTCAATTACAAACGGGTTTGCGTGTTGGTAATAAAGCGCATCTAAAGTTGTACAAGGAACTTTAACCGGGGCGTTAAACTTAACCTCAGGGAATAATTCAAGGTGTCCCTTTGGCTTTTTAATTGAACCAGAAGCCGACCAATCGTATTTGCCTTTTGATGCAGCGCGCTCTTTGCTTTCACTTGCAAAAAAATCAATATTGCCTTGTTTATCTGCAACGGCCAAATTGAATATTTTGAACAGCTTACCGTCAGTTGCATATGCAGCTTCTTCACACGCCCTTTGGTCTGCATCAAAGCATAAAAATTTAGGAATAGACCCGGTACTTAAAAGTTCATTGTAAAGTTCTAAGCTGTCGGCGCAATCGTTACAGCCTATATCAAAAATGATGGGGCGGCGGCTTGGTAATAAACTGGCTAAATAAGGCTTGTCAATTTTCTTTTCCATTTATTTAATTTTTATTGCTTCAACGTTTAATGAAATCAAAGTACCGTTTTCTTTATCCATATTCGGTATATACGCCTGACTATGGTCGTCAACGTGAGCGTGTTCTGTTTTACGCCAATCGTAAGGTATTGCAGGGGGAAAACCAACCTTGGTGAGTAATTCGTTCAGGCTTACATAATCGTAAACGGTTTTGTGATAAATAGTTTCATCACCCATTTGCATTTTACCGTAAGCCGGTCCGAGTAATTGTTCTAAAACAATATCGCCATTTTGGTAAAGGCGAGAAAGCACTTCAAAGTCCGGTGTGGCAAGGCGCAAAACACCGCCTACCTTTAAAATCCGGTTCCATTCAGTAAGAACATATAACGCCTCTAATCTGTCATAGTACGCAATAACGTGCGAAGCGTAAACTAAATCAAAAGTTTCGTCAGCAAAAGGAAGTAAATTTAATTCATTTGTGACTATATCAACGTGCGGATAATTAGTTCCGTCAACGTGAATCCATTCTTTACCGAAATCCCTTTTACCACAACCAAGGTGCAGCTTTGTTTTGTTTTGCATAAACGATTATTAATGGGTTAAATAAATACTTTATCTTTTTCTTGCCCTTCGTACTTGCCGACCTTATATTCCAACACGTGCGTATTTGGTACACGTATTTTATAATTATGCCCACCTTCTAGGGTAAATGAAGCCTCTCCTTGCCTTAAAGTTACGCGCTTAAGAAAAGTGCCGTCCGTGTCGTAAAAGAAGCAGGAAACGCTCCCAGATAATACTACCCAGCTTTCTTGGGCAATCCACATTTCATTTCGGCGTTTCCAAATATGCTGATGCGGTTTGAAGGTAGTACCGCGTTTTAGGTTTAAGGTTGAACACTGCAAAAACTGGTCAGGCGGGATAAGGTCAACCCGGCCTTGAACAAAATCTTCTTTTTTTACAACGAAGTGCAAAAGCTTTTCAGGGTCTACTTTGCTATAAATTTTAATCATTTGAAAAGATTATTTGTTGAACTTTTTCTTTTAATTGTCCTTGAAGGTTATTTCCATAATATCCTTTGTGCCAATCTTCAATAACGCCTTTATCTTTCCTGCAAAAGTAAGCGGCGTCAATAGCCCCGTAAGGGTAAAAGGACAGTATATTGTAAGGCTCAATATTTAAGTCGCCACAGCTTTGTTTTTCAAATTGCCAAGGCGTCATATTCTTTTGTAAAAACTTGCGAAAAAAAGCTGTATTATAAACCGACCAAGAAAGAGAAAGACGATAATTAATTCCTTTTCCGTATTCGTAAATTGGTATTACATTCTTTCCTTCAAGGTGTACCAATGAACTTTTTTCAGGCTTATCGGCCATTAAAGCAAAGCGGCCAACGTTACGCATTGAACAAAACTTTATGCCTATTTTTAAGCGTTCTTCATCCGCGTAAGTAAGAGCGCAATCGTCACTTCCATAAATAAAAGTTTCATTCGGGTAATTAGAAAAAAACCAATGCAACCCAGTTCCCCAACTTTGTTCCCCTTCATCTCTTTTTCCTATCCGGGTAAATGACCAATTTGGGTCAAGCTTAAATTTAGGTGGCTTAAACGCTAATATCCTGAAAGGTTGATTTTCATAATCAGGCCAAAGTTCACGCGCACTAATCATTAAAGCTTCAGTGTACTTTATGTATTTGTCGCAGGTTGGTATTAAAACTTCAATCATGGTGTGTAGTTTAGTTCTTCGCCAGTTATGGCAAAATAAAGGTTTTGGAGTTGGTGGAGGTATTTAATTCTGTACGGTAAATGCAATGACCTATCTTCCCAACAAGCATTGTACTGACCGTCTTTATCTATTGAGAATGATAAGGACATTTTATCAGGTAAAGCGAATCCGCTTCTATCTTTTTCAAACCCGCACTTCTCTAATATTTCGGGGGTAAGAGGGATGGGTTCAAATTTACCCCATCCATATACACCAACCCCGTTTATTAAAACACTGTGAAAGTTTTTTTGAATATGTCCTATGTTAATGATTTCTCCTTTGTAAAAAAAATAATTCCCGATTCGTAATTCATTTGCGTTTATCATGCTTTATAATTTGTAAGTTGTATCAAATGAATTAGCACCCCTTTTTTCACCCCTGGTAACGCGGCCGGCAAACGCATCAAACACACTGCCAATATCAACGGCAACAGCCCCGTATTCAGCAGCCCATTGTCCGTAAATTTTACCGGCAACACCCGCCCCGTAAATAAAAAGATTCCCGTTAAGGGGCGCAGCCCTCATCCATCTTCTTATTTCGTTGAATTGTACCGGGTAATGTTTATACCCAACGTAATCCGGCTCAAATTTTCTTTCAGGGGCTATATGGAAAGAACAAATGTTTTTAATTCCGTAACGGCGTTTAAAAGCTTCGTCAAGATTCCGGCAGCTTACATAGTTGATAGTTTCAAGGCCTTCAAATAACTTATGGTAAGAGCCATTTAAAAGGAAATCATAACAGAAATCCATATCAACGTATTCTTTCAAAGTAAGCTTTTGCGGGTCAGCGTTTTCAAATAGAATCTTAATGCTATTGTGCCAAAAGAAATCTTTTTTGTCAAGCTTTTTACCAACCGGGATTCCGATAATACTTGCGTTTTCGTAAGCTTCAATCAAATTAGCACGGATTTCCTTTATTTCGTGAACAGAAGGTACTTCTCCTAATAACTTCTTGAGTATAAATTCAAGGGCGGGAACGTCTTTAAACCCGTTTAGAACACGGGCTTCTCCGTCACCTTCACGGATAATAGAAAGCGGGTTTTTCTTTTCCAATGATTCTTTAATCTTATCAAAAATTTGTTCTGTCGTGTAATTGACCATTTCTATTTTCATTTTATTAATTCGCGTTCTTTTACTAATTCACGTTCTTTAACTAACTCGGTTTCATCAATTTCAGATAAAGGCATAAAATGTTTTTTATCAAAACAAATTGCATTTCCTTCGGCGTTAAAAGGATATTCAATTAAATCATAACAATATTTTAACTCAGGTTCTTCGCATTCTTTTACAGTTACTGTTTCACCTGCTTTTGGTTCAAATCCGTCAACATAAACAAAGTCGTCATCAATGCACATTGCTTTCATATTATTTCTTTTTAAAAATTAATTCTTTAATGATTACAAAAAAGAAGTAAAGTAAAACCGCAAATAAAACGGCCATTATTATTTTCATAGTAAATGCGATTTATCTCTTATCCCGTTCATAATTCGGTAAGTATGCCATATGTATAAGCCATTCATGCGTTGAACTGGTTGGCCTCTTTCCCTTAAAGTTTTGCTCAATTCAGTATCAACGCCAAGGCATTTTAAATCTTCAACAAAAGGCGTTTCCCGCCATTGCTTTTTACTCATAACCATAAGCATACCGCTTACGTTCTTGTGAACTTGGCTTACCGTGTACAGGTTTTTCTTTGTTCTTTCAGCAATCTGAATATGGTATCTTATATCGCTGTTATCAATGATTGTACCTTGAACCAATTGTTCTGTTGAACAAGGGTGAACCCTGTTAGTGTAACAAGTAAACAAAGCTGTATCGGGGAAGCGATTAACGTATTCCTGAACTATTGCCGGGGCGTCTGGCGTAAGGAACATTGTATCGTAATCGGTAAGGCAAACCCAATCTTCATCCCCAACAAGGCGGAACGCTTCGTTATAAGCGCGGCCTAAATTTTTATCGGTTGAATAAGGCGTTATGAAGTGTACTTTCATTTTTTACCAAGTCTTTTTTCAAGTTTATCAATGATTTTTCTTTCAGCGTTGTGCTTATTAATGGCGTCAACGTAAATGCAATTTGCGTTAATCACAATCCTTGTTAGGCCGTGTTTTTCAACTTCTGCATCTCTCATTATTTTGGCCTCGCACACTTCGCCTGTTTGTAAATTGCCTTCCCATATTTTACGGCCTTTCTTTAAAAATACAGGGGTTGTTAAATCCTGAATTTCGCCTTCTTCATAAGCAGCCCGGAAACGGTTTCTTTTTACAAATGCGTAATAACAGCAAAAAATAATCAATGAAATAAAGGTTAAAACGTAAATCGTCATTATAATTCGTATTTAGATTTGTTAGGTACGGCTGATTCAAGTGCTTTAATAAAAGCCTTTGTAAAGCCCTTGTCGCCGCAACTAAACCACGGGCGGCCTTTTAATAAATCGCTGAGCGCGGCGGCTGAAAGCGGCTCATTTACCTTTTCATCATCAATTTTACGAGGGTCAACCCGGAAGTAATTACCGTAAATTGATTTTATGCAATACCCGTACTCAGGTTGTTTAAGTTCAGCGAACAAGTTTTTAAAATTGTTTTTGTTAAAAAGAATGGGGCAATGTACATCGAAATTCAAGGAATTAAGCCCAAACGACTTTAAATGCTCAAATGTGTTCGTAATTGTTTTCCGGTACGGGCTAACTATATTAAGCTTGACTCCTTTTTTGTAAAGGTAGTCATCGTAAAAATTAGGGAAATCGGCAGCGTCAAACCACTGGTTTATAAAGTGGTCATCGTTCATAAAAAGGAAATTATCCGTTAATTCGGGAAGTTCACAAGCAAACAAAACCTTGTTGCAAATATTGTGGTGGCGATACTGCCCCCCGGCAAATTCCGGTATTTCGTGAACGATTAAATTAGTAAAACCTTTGGGGCGTTTACCAATAACATAAACGTCGCCAACGTTTGAAACATTCTTTTCCAAAAGCCTTAAAGCGTATCGAAGTTCTAAATCACCCGTTTTAGAACCCGTACCAAGCGGTATAACTACGTCAACCATATCTTTGATTTTATTACCCTTTTGAGACTTTAAAAGTAAAAATATTATTCAAATAAAAAAATAAAATTTTTATTCTTAAATAATTTTAGAACTTTGAAATATGGACTTGAATTTAAAACTAATTACGCTCCGCAGGGAAAAAGGGCTAACTCAGTCAGGCCTGGCAGAGAAGATTGGAATCCCAAAACATAACATAGGCGCATATGAAAACGGCCGGGCAACGCCCCCGCTTGCGGTTCTAAAAAAGTTTATTGACTTCTACGAAATACCAAAAAAGGATATTTACAACTTTTTATTCAATTAAAAACAAACAATCATGCCAAACAAGAAACCAGTAGTAAATTCGGCCAAGCCCGTTCAGCAGAAAAAAGAAAGAATCCTTGAAGGTGCAATAAATATTGCTCAAAGTGAAATGGATTTGAATTTTGAACAAGCTATTTCCGATTTTAAACGAAAAAAGGAAGAACTTACAAAAGCAGAGCAGAATTTAGGTAGGCTTGAAAAGCTTTACGGAATTGATAATTTTAAAGAATTTGCTGAAAAGTTTAAATTGTAGTTCTTATGCACGATAATATAGAAGACCCGTCAGAAATCATTAAGGATAAAGAAACCGAAAGCAGCGAAAACCTTAAAATGAAGCTATTCATAGCCAACTATATGCTCAAGAACCCAAAAGCCAAACCAAGAGAAATCCGCAGGGCAACCGAAAAGGAATTTAAAACTAAAATACAATAACCAATGGCAGTTTCAAAAGAAATACGCGATAAGTACTTAGGGGAAGATAACCTTTTCTTAGTAGGCAACCCCGGCGGAGGCCGCCCCCTTAAGTATGAAACACCCGAAGAAATGGAAAAAGCCATTGTTCAATACTTCGAACATATTAAAGGCGAAATCCGTTATGTGAAAAACGAAGGAACCGAAAAAGAAGAAGTCATTTGGAAAAGGAAACCAGAACGCGCAACTATCACTGGATTAATACTTTATATCGGTTTTGAGTGTAAAAATAGCTTCTACGATTATGAAAAAAGAGAGGGGTTTTCTATACTTATAAAAAGAGCAAAGGCTGTAATAGAGAAGCTTTACGAGGAAAGATTGCAAGGCCACAACGTGACGGGTGCTATATTTGCCCTTAAGAATTTAGGTTGGAAAGATAAGCAGGAGATTGGTTTTACCAATACCGATGGAAAGGACGCGTTTAAGGAAAAAACTGATGAAGAGTTGTTAGAATTGCTACAAAAGAAGCAAAACCTTTTGAACAAAGGTTAAACAAAATATGAATTTGGTATCAGAAATTCCCGAGGAAATACAAATTGATTTTGTAAAATAGGGTAAAAATTGGTCAAAAAAAGCCATTTTGTTTAACTTTTTAGTTTTTATTTAGTTTTGATGAATAGAAAACAAATTTTAGAGGCGTTAGCTGTTATCGAGGAACTTGAGCGGCGAAACGCCTCTCGCAGTTTTAAAGGGTTCATTCCGTGGATTAAGCCGGATTATGATATGCAATTTTTCCATGCGGTTATTGCCCAAAAGCTTGAAGAGTTTACAAAGGGGCTGATTAAGAATATGATGATATTTATGCCCCCCCAGCACGGAAAGACTGAATTGGCCACCCGTTTATATTCACCTTACCGTCTTGGCGTCAGGCCTGATGATAAAATAGCCATTGCAACTTATTCAGGTACAATCGCCTCGAACTTCAATCGTTCTATCCAAAGGTATATGGACAATGAAAGGTATGCGGAAGTGTTCCCGGAAACAAAATTGAATTACTCTCAAATATTTAAAACGAACGTCGATGGTTTTGCCCGTACCGATAAGAAGTTTGAAATCGTAAACAAAAAAGGGATGTTAAAGACGGTTGGCCGTGGCGGTTCGCTTACTTCTGAAACTGTTGACCTTGGTATTATAGATGATATTTTCAAGGACAGGGCTGAGGCCAGGTCGCAAGTAATTAGCGAAGCGGCGTGGGATTGGTACTTATCTGTTTTTAAGACCCGTTTACACAATGGCAGTCAGCAGCTTTTTATGACAACCCGGTGGGACGAAAACGATGTTGCCGGCCGTATATTGGCAACGGAAGGTAACGAATGGGAAATTATAAAGTTCCCTGCCATTAAAGAAAAAGACATTTGCGAATACGACCCGCGTGAAGAAGGCGAAGCCCTTTACCCTTCAAAACATAGCCTTGAAAAGCTTTTAAAGGTTAAAGACCAAAGCGAAATTATATTCAACGCCCTTTACCAACAAAATCCAAGAGCGGCTTCTCAGTTGCTTATTTACCCTGACGTTTACGATATTGACGAGTTCCCTGACGCTGATTATAAATATTGGGGGATTGACTTTGGTTTTACTACTTCTAAAACGGTAATCGTTAAAATTTATGAGACCGTGGAAGCTTATTATTTAGACGAATGTTGTTATGAACCGGACGTCAGCCCTGAAGGAATTAAACTTATCCTTGAGGCCAATGGATATAAAAGCGGCGAACAGGTATTTTGCGACCATAAACCTACAATTGTAAACGCCTTGAGGATGATGCGGATAAGTGCTTCAAATGCAATAAAAGGAGACGGGAGCGTGGAAGCCGGTATTCAGCATATGAAGCAAAAGAAAATCTACATAACAAAACGTTCAATAAACGCCAGGCGCGAAGCCGGTGATTACCGTTGGGTTGCCATTAACGGACAAATAACAAATATTCCTGAAAAAAAGGGGCATGAGCATTTTTGGGACGGCGCAAGATATGGTGTATATACCCATCATTTCCAAGGTAAAAAAAGGGATTTCTCAAAATAGCCATAAATAAAACCTAAAAAATAATTTAAAAAAACTTTGCTTTTTATTTTGTTATTTCAAAATAAGGTTAGATATTCGTGTTATCAAATCAAATCAAAATAAAATGGTCTACAAGGTAAACACAATTAACACAGCTAACAGAAGTGTAGAAGAAAAAGAGTTTTCAACCTACGATGAAGCTTTGCAGTATTATTACGGGCAATGCGAAAAGTACAATATTGAAGATGAAAACATAGACAAGCCATTAGAACCAGATGCAGACCTTTCTTCTGGTGGGCGTGGTTATGATGTGGTTATTGACCTTAATTGTTTGGATTACTAATCTTGAACCCCTCCGCAATACTATTGCGGAACTGACAACCCTTGCTTAATTGCGGGGGTTGTTTAAATAATCTACTATGAACATTTTCGTACTTGATTCAGACCCTAAAATTTGCGCTTCTTACCATTGCGATAAACACGTTGTTAAAATGGTTCTTGAAACTGCGCAGATACTTTGTTCAGCATTATACATTAACGGGGCAACAAACCTTCCTTATAAGCCAACACACTTGAACCACCCTTGCGTTAAGTGGGCTGCGGCCAATAATGAAAACTTCGCTTGGCTTTTACAATTAGGTTTTTGGCTCAGTTACGAATACGAATTGCGTTACGGTAAAAAGCATAAAAGCGAAGCAGTTATTATTGAGTGTTCAAAACATTTCGGTTTAATACCGTCCGGTACTTTAAATGATTTTTGTTTTTGCGTTCCTGAAAAATATATTACGATGAACGCCGTTTATAGTTATCGAGAATACTACCGGGCTGAAAAATTATCTATTGCAAAATACAAAACTCAAACACCGTATTGGCTTAATTAAAAAAAACAAGCCCCGAGTAGAAACCCAGGGCGACTGCTTTTATGAATTACCAAAATCCGGTTAGGAGTTCAAATATAAAAAGTTTAATCAAATCTAAAAATAAATTTTATGGCAGTTAATGTAAAGATTGGCGAATCTAAAACGCAAAGTGAAAAACCGTTTCCAAAGTTGATGAAACATAGAGACGGGACTATAACAAGATTTGAAAAGTCTGGTTCTGGCGTTCACATATTTGCCCCAAAAGAGGTACCTGTAGATTATATTATTTCATGGAATAAAATTGTTGGAATAAACATGTCTGAATATGTAGATTATAACGAACCAATCACACTTCAAAACGCTTAGTTATGGCCTTTAAAAAATTAGAAACAGTAAAGGAAGAAATCCTTAAAGCGCAACAAGTAGTTTCAGAATCAGAAACCAAAATAAATAATTTAATGAACCTGGTTAAAGCTAAAAACAAAGAACGCTTTTACAAGCTATTGGTTATTGAATTATGGGAATTATGGGAGCAAGATGAGGATATGTGTATGGAGCAATTCATAAAATACCACGTAAACCACCTTCTTCATTTACACGATTACAATATCTTAATTGATATAGAAGAAGCCGATGAAGCCTTAAATAACAAGGCAATAACATTCGGTAAGTTTTACGACTACTTCATTGCCAAATACGATAATTTTGTTTCAGCAGCAATGTAGATTCCCTTGTACCTCTGCCGGGCGGTTGGGTAAGACATAGTAAGCCTGATTTACGCTATTGCTGTTTTTTGATACAAACTTCAGTGTTAAGGCTTACGCCGGGGCGGGAACTGCCAGAGTGCCAAATTTTTAAACTTACTAATCTATTATGAAAAAGAAATTAAGCCCTTCTGTTGCGCTAAATTTAGCCGAATTATACAACGGCCTAAACCTTACGAATAAGTTGGCCAATATCATCATTAAAGACGAAGAAACCCCGAATTCATTAAAGGCTGATTGCGTTCGTATTGCTGCTCAAACTAAAAACGAAATGCAAAAGATTACTTCAAAGATTGACGGCGAACGCCTTGGAAAGTTTATGGTTCAAATTCATTCAGAAGAACCAGAAGGGTTTGTAAATGTAAGGCGTGACTGGTTTAAGCTAAACGACGCGCAGCGGCAAAGCATTGAAACGGCTATTACATACGCCTTAGGCGGGAGCGAAATAAAAATTGTTGACCTTGAAAATTAATATATGGTAGAAGGTAAGTTATCAAACGGAAGAAATATGTTTGTAGTAAGGGTTGAACACTTTGTCAAGGATAGTGATTTCGCTAACGCTTTGGCTAATAAATATTTTAGCGCTAATGAAAGTTTTAATGAAAAATTAAAAAAGAAAGAAGCTGAAAAAATATTAAAACGTTCTTTGTTTTTTTACGGTTTACAAGGGCAATTTGAAGATGGTTATTTTGAATCATCTTTTGAAGAGGGTGAAAGGTACAATGAAATATATTCAAAAGCAATTAACTGGGTAAAGAATAATTACAAATGGCTTTCTTAATTAAAATAAAAAAATCTATGACACTTGAAATGATTAACCTGCAAATTGATTACCACGAAAAGCAAATATCTAATTTAAGAGAATTGCGTAAGGTAAAAGAAGACATAAAAATATATCAGGGTATTTGCGTTGATGTTGAAAAAGACCCGCATTATTGTTCTTTAGCAAAAAAGGTTCACCTTGAATATTACCATAAGCAAATAAGGCTTTTAAGAAAACGTTCTGTTGAATTACAAAATAGTTTTAAAACAGTTTATGCCAATTAAAGAAAAGTTATTAAAAAGAAAACAAGAACTACAACGCTACGGTTCTTATTTAGCAACAGAAGTATTTAGAAATGAGCGTAAATTATTAGGTAGGATTAACCGGGTTCTTTTGTATCGTTACAAAATAATTTAATTACTGGAAATAGATTTAGAGTGAGAAGGTCAGATAAAAGCAAGTCATAACCCCTAACCCCTAAAAAGAGTTACGACGCTTTTACCCGACCTTTTTGAATTACCGTATAATGAGTCCGTCGTTCGCTTTGGCTGTTTGGTTACTGCAAGTCAAGAAGGAATACCAAACATTTAACAGGCTTTTCGGGAGCGGACACCCGTTCGCGGGACGCTTTCCTTCGCCTTTCAACCGCTCAGGCAACAGCGGTCATTAAATATGATTTAGCTGTTACTTTTTGGTAGATACCCAATTAATTAATTCCTGCTCCATTGTTTCAACAAAGCTTTCTGGGTAATCATTGACAAGTATTTGTTCAAATACTTTTTGAGGCTTTACGTTTAATTCTTTGGCTTTTTTTAGGAAAATTTCGCCAATCCTTGATTTTTGGCTTCTACTGAATTTCATCCCTGATTTTCTGATTAATTCATTTGCGGTCATAAATAAAAAAAAGGCAAACAGTGTAGGTAGTTTACTGTTGCCCTTTTTAGGAGATTTCTTTCAAAACCATTGTTCCATTCTCCTGCTACCTACTTCAAGCGAATGGAACGCTTAATAGGTTTCAAAAATAATATTTTTATTCAATTTCAAAAAAATATTTTTAATTTTATTCTTTGTATTGAAATAATATTACTTTTAATCTGATTTTATGCCCGAATTAACCGAAAAAAGATGCCAATGCGGCTCTCTTTTGTGTAAAGTAAATGAAGTGGTGGCGGTAATTCAGGCTAAAAAAGGAACGGCTGAAATTGAGCCAAAAGGCGGTTCTTTCCTAATGACTTGTATTTGCGGAAAGAATAACCTAATAAAGCTAAATAAGCCAGTAGAAAAAAAGGAAGACGGAGTAATTACGGGACAATTGACCCGCGTTACTTTTGAATAAAGAGACCCTATTTTTGATTTGATGAACCCGAGAGGTCGGTACTGAAAAGTATCGACCTTTTAATTTTTAAAGCATGGTTGAATACATTATTTGGTCTATAATTTACCTTTTGGGCTTTTACCTAAGCTACTCTATGAACAGAATAGAATTAGCGGCTGAAAGAGAAATATATACTATCGGCGGGAGGCTTTTAAACATAGCTTACTCGCTTTTTTCTTGGGGCTTTGTTTTGTTTTTACTGGTTGCTGCTTGGGTTGAAAAGATAAACAAAACCGGGTATTGGAAGAAGCCGTTAAAAGAAATTGAAAAACCTAAAGAAAACGAAGGATGAGTTTTATAAAGAAAACCATATCAGGGCTTGAAATAACGAAATCAATTTCGCTTTCACCCTCAACTTATCCGGGAACAGTAGACGTAACAAGCACCCAAAGGCCAACGCTTCCTTATTTCTTTGGTGACGGGCTTGCCTATAAATTCAGTTACAGCGGTATTGATTCCGCTATGAAGGCTTACCAGCACTGCCCACCTTTGACGGCTATTATTAACCGTAAAGCCCAAATGCACATAAACGGCAAAACTTGGGTATTAAACAGCCGGGGAAAGGAAGCAACAAGCGCAGAAGCGCAAAAGCTTCGTAAATTATTGGCCAAACCAAACCCGCTTCAAAGCTGGAAACAATTTGAGGCGCAGCATAAGATTTATATTCAGTTGTTCGGCTTTTGTATCGTTATGCCGATTATACCTACCGGGTTTAAACAGTTCGGTCCAATTGAAGCAACAAGTCTTTGGAATATTCCTCCGTACATGGTTGACGTTCAAGAAACAAATAAATTGTTTTACGGTAATGATTTTAACGGCGGTATCGGCCAAATTAAACTGAACTATAAAGGAACCCAAAGCCTTTTAAACCTTTCTGATATTTATATCTTCAAGGACTTTACAATCAGTTTTGACAGCATTATTATACCTGACAGCCGAGTGCGTTCCCTGGAAATGCCAATTAATAATATAATTGGGGCGTATGAAAGTAAGAACGTCCTTATTAATTACCGGGGCGCACTTGGTATTTTGACACCGGAAACCGGGTCAGGCCAATACGTTCCTTTACCACTTGATACAAAGGAAAAAGAGGAACTTCAAAATGATTTCAGAAGGTACGGCCTGAGCAGAAGCCAATGGAAGTTTATTATCAGCCCAGCGGCAATGAAGTGGCAGCAAATGGGTGTTCCTACAAAAGACCTAATGCTTAAGGAAGAAATTGAAGACGCAAGTAAAGCTATTTGCGACCAATACAATTACCCCCCACATTTGTTAGGTTTAATTGACCCTACCTTTAATAACCAAAGAGAAGCGGCCAAAATAGCTTATCAAGACGGAATTATCCCGGAAGCTGAAAGTATGTACGAAGAATGGAATAACTTCTTCAGAACAGCTGATTACAATTTGGTTCTTAATAAAGATTTCAGCCACATTCCAATATTGCAGGAAGATAAAGTGAAGCAGAACCAGGCTCGTAAGTATTTGGATGACGCTATGTTAATTGAGTTTAAGAACAACGTTATTACGCTTAACCAATGGCTTGAGAAATTAGACGAAGACCCAAGAACAGACGAGTTCGGAAAAATGTACTATACCGAATTAGTCGCAGCGGGTTGGAAGTTTGACGGTTCAGGCCAAAACAATACGCAAAATGCAAACGAACAACAAAACCAATCAGGAAGCCAAAACGCTAACTGATGAAGAAAAGAAAAAAATTAAGCAGCAGTCTGAAGTAAAAATTAAGGCCGCTGAAAACGGAAAAATTATAAAAAAATGATTATCCTTAAAGAATTCCCTGACGTTCAGTTCGCAAATAAAGAGGCGGCTTTTGCTCATTTAAGGCAAAACGCTGAAAAGATTATTGCGCTGAAAAAAGCAGAAATACACAAGTCTTTTGAAAAGGGCTGTATTTCCAGCTTTTTAAACAAGGTAACGGCCGATGAAACAAAGGCCGCTTTGGGAATGAAACAAGGGTACATTTACCCGGTAATTAACACCACCAATTATATGGACTCGCATAGCGATGTTCATTTTAACGGTATTTGGGATAGCAGCATTAAACAGAATAAAGGTTCTATTTATTACGTTGCCGACCACGATTTAAAGCTTAACAGCGTTATTGCTTACCCGGAAGACGTTAAGGTTTACACAAAGGAATTGCCTTGGGGTTTATTCGGTAAGGATTATCCCGGTGAAACCCAAGCTTTGATTTTTGAAATCAGCGAAGAAAAGCTTGTAAATGAAACAGCCCGGAAAGCAATTGCGGATAAAAGAAAGCTTCAAAATTCAGTTAGGATGCAATACGTTAAAATACGTCTTGCCCTTAACAGTGAAGCGCAGGAAGACCAAATGTATAAGGCCTATTTCGATGAGAAATTAAAGGTTATTGCAAACAAGGCTCAGGTACTTGAACAAGGGTACTTTTGGGGCGTTGAAGAGGCCAAAATCGTAAAAGAAGGAAGTATGGTTTTGTTCGGCAGCAATGACGCAACACCAATACTTTCACCAAACAATGATGAAAACAGCGAAGGAAATAAAGGCATTAAGAACCATCCGTCAAACGACAATGGGGAACAACCGCCTGTAAACGTTGACTTTGCTTCACTCATAAAAACTGTAAATTTTAAATTTTAAAACTTAGCAAAATGACTAAAGAGCAATTTGACGAGTTCGTACAAAAGTTTGGTATCGAAGCCGGTACTAAAATGAAGGAACTTGCCACAGAAGTGGAAACGAAGCTAAATTCAGCTTTCGAAGAAAAAATGAAAGGGTTGATTTCTCAGGAGAAATTCGACCAATTAAAGAAGGACATTCAGGAAAATGACTTGAAAACCTTGAATGACCAGCTTAAAAAGTTGGAAGATGCCGCTAAAGAGCAGGGAACTGTAATTGACGGCTTGAAGGAAAAATTGAACGCAAAAGGTTCCGAAAGAAAAACCCTTAAAGATTATCTTGCTACCGTTCAGGACAAGATTAAGGCAATGAAAAACGAAGGTCGCGGCTTCATTGAAGTAAGCGGCCAGCAGTTGAAAGAAGCCGGGGTAACTTCAATCGGTGGAAGTGTTCAGGCAATGGATGCGCCTCCAACAAGCCCTTACCTTCCAGGATTGGGTGGTGTTGAACTTGAATTGTTTGACATTATGCGTGACCCTAACTATATCCTCAACCAAGTGGATATGGGAAGTACGAACCAAAGCCGGTTGGCGTGGATTAACGAAACCGCTTATGAAGGCACTCCAGGAACTGACGTTGCTGAAGGCGGCGCGAAGCCTTTAACTCAGCATAAGTTTAAGGTTGAGTTCAGTACCGCTAAAAAGGCAGCGGCTTACATTGAAATCACCGAAGAATTTGAAGACGACATCCCTGGTCTTGCAACAGCGGTTCGCCGTATGTTAAGAGATGACGTTATTCGTCAGTTTGACACACAAATTCAGGCTGACGTAATTAGTAAGGCACGCGGCTACATCATTACCGAATTGAATGGCCAAATCGCTAAGGCGAACTACTGGTCTGCTTTAAGAGCAATGATGGGGCAAATAGCTTCTTACAACTTTACCGCTAACACAATTGGCCTTAACCCGTTGAGCGCGGTAATTCTTGACGAGCAAAAGAACGCTGAAGGAGATTACTTAATCCCCCCTTATGTTCAAAGAGTTCGCCAAATGACCGTAGAAGCAAACAAAGTTGCTTTCAATTACGCGCTTGTTGGTGACTTACGCCAATACAAGGTGGATATGTACAAAGACTTCTTCTTAAGAATTGGTTGGATTAACGACAACTTGATTTTGAATAAGTTCTGTATCGTGGGTGAATTACGTTACCATAGCTATATCAGCGACAACCGCAGAGACGCTATTTGTTACGACAATATCCCTGCCGTAGTTGACACAATTGACGACCAAACTGTATCTTAATAAAAATTGACCAATGAACCTGATTGACGAAACATACTTTATTAGCGTTTTTTCAATAGCGCAACTTTCGGAAAAATCCGTTAGAGACAAGTTGAAAGATATGATTTCAACTTACCAGCCGTTATTGTTAGAATCAGCTATGGGGTATGAATTAGCAACCGCGTTCATCGAAGGCCTTGACGTAGGCAGCGACGAAACAGCAGACCAACGTTGGATTGATTTACTTAACGGGAAAGTTTTTACTACATCATACGGCGTTGCCGCCAAATGGGTTGGGTTTAAAAATTCCAATAAGTACCTTTTTTCACCGTTGGTTTGCTTTGTTTTTTATCAGTGGTTGCGGGAGTTAAACACGCAAGTGGCCGGAATAAACACCGTACAATCGCAGCCTGAAAAAGCAGTAGTTGCAAGCCCCGGGGCAAAGATGACACAGGCTTACAATCAGATGGTTGATGATATTAGAATCCTTTGGGAGTTCTTAGAAGTGAATAAAGATACTTACCCCGAATTTAATTTAGAGGATGTGGCAGGCATGAGAATCTCTTGCTTATACCCTTATTACGTTACATTCGGCGGCCGGGTATCTTTCAACAAGTTTAACCGCTTTTCAATATGACGAACTTTGATACACCTGTTTATGTGGTTGACGTTATTGGCCAAGTCGTTTCGGCGACGGAAACCGAAGTGTTAAGCGTAATTAAGGCCAACGAAGATGCCGTATTCGGGGCGGGGGAAACGAGGATAAGTTCACTTGGATATTATAAAGGGTCTTTTGAAGAATTAATTGAAGACCTTGCCCAAAAAGACGGAAGCCAAGAAGAAAGGTACAAGAAATACCCGCTGGTTTATCTTGTAAGAGACTTTGAGGAAGTAAGGGGCAGAGAAGCCGGGATATATTGTTCAGTTAGTTTGCGGGTTATTATAATCCACCAAACACAACAAACGTATAAAATAAAAGACCGTGAAACGCGTGTCTTTAAACCCGTTCTTTATCCTATTTACAATGAATTTATGCGCCAATTGTCTTTACACCCAATGATTAACCAATCCGGGGTTGAAAACATACGGCACATAAAAATCGACCGGGCTTATTGGGGGCAAAACCAGCAACAGGCTTCTAACAAAGTTGCCCTTAACGATTACGTGGACGCAATAGAAATTAGAAACCTTGAATTGAAAATAAATTATTCAAATTGTTAAATCCTAAAAAACAATGGACTACAATCAGTTAAATTGTGAAACCACCACAAAGAACGTTGGTTTCGGCAAGTGCGTTGTTGACTGGAAAATAATGGAGGGCTTTATCTTATTTGATACGCCCAAATCTTTCACTTCAGACGAATTGGAAGACATTATTGATACCATTCAAACCCTTGCCCATAGTGATTCAAAATCCACCAGAGCGTTCCCAATCACGGACGTTTTCAACTGGACGGATAACAGCGAAGATGTAGTAATACAAACTTCCGATATTGGTAAGAAAATTGTTGTTCGCGATGGCGATTACGATTGGACAAGCCAACACACAAAGGGTGCAAATTGCCTTTTGGAAGCTTTACAATCGCACAATGGTGACGTGCATTTGCTTTATTTTGACCGTGAAGGAAAACTTCTTGGTACAAAAAGAAACGGCCTTTTTTCAACTATTCCAGTCATGTTACACGGTTTAAGTTGGAAAACAGCAACCGGGGCAGGTGTGGCGCAATACCTTGTAAGACACATTTTCAATGCTGAATACGTGAACGGCGGAAACGCTGCTTTCGTTAAATGCAACTTGGCTGACCTTAAGGGCTTAACTGGGCTTCAGGATTTGAAATTTGTTGTAAACTCCTTCAATGACACAACCGGAATTGCTAACGTGAAAATCGTTACTGATTGCGGAAGTGCAAACGTTGGCCAAATTTACAACACTGAATTTGCTTCAGGGGCATTGTACAACGCAATTAACGCTGAAACTGGCGACGATATTGCTGTTTCCGCGGTTACTTACTTCCCCAACAACGGAAGCTTTGACGTACAATTAAACGCGGCTGACCCACATTACCCTTCTGACGGAAAAATCTTGTTAGGCCTTGCAGCCCCAAGTGTTCTTTCAGCGGCTGGAATCAGCGGATATGAGTTGTATGAAAAAGCGGAGTTGGAAGTAATCAACAGCTAATCGCATCTTAAAGTAAAACAAAATCCCCCGGTGTAAAATCCGGGGGTTTTATAAAAAACAGGATATGGTTTACGAAAGGGTTTGGTTTAATACAGGGTTAATTTTAAAGAACCACAAAGACGCAAAGGCGTTCAGCGAAAACAAACTTTACCACGTTCATTGGCCTAAATTGAGCCTTGAAAAGAGAAAGGAAAGGCTGAAGGAATTATTTAAACTTTGCAAATTAATAGGCAAGTGAGAACTGTTGAAAATATGTTACAGGCGGCTAAGAAATTGGATTTGCAATTCTTAATTGAACTTTCATTTATAGAAACTACACCACAGTTTTTAGAAAAGCAAAAAGAGCAATTAATGGCCGGGCAAAGAAATGACGATAAAAACATTTTCAATATTAAAACGGGTTCTGACGAGTATAGTTCCTCTTATGCAAAAACAAAAGGTAAAAAGAAGCCTATTGATTTAAAAAAAACCGGTGACTGGCAAGACGGTTTATTTGTAGATGTAAGGGAACAAGATTTATATATAGCCTCTACAGATAGCAAAGACGAGATGTTAAATGAAAATTACGGGGAAGAAATTTTGGGATTGGGTAAAAAAAAGAAAGAAGAGTATTTGCCTTTATTGGGAAAAACTTTTAATGAATTAGCGGTACAAAAATTAAATGGCAAATGAGTGATTGCATAAGTTGTACCAAAAAGGGTAAGGAAAGAAGCCAACAATTAGATTTAAAACGGGTTGAAGCAAAAAATCAAGCATATGAACAACAAAAAACAATGGCTATTTGCAAAAAAACAAAAGAGGGTCAATTCTTTATCTGTTCGGCCGAAGACGCAATCAGGGAGAAATACTTCGTCGTCGACACTGTATCTTACCTGCGCTAAAACACCACTTGAAGTTTTTATTGATTGCCTTGTAGACGGATATTATGAAGGGTTGATAATTAGCGGAAACCCAAATGAAGAAGAACTAAAAGAAGCGTGGAACAATATTTATTTGGAGTATTGTTCTTTAATGCAAGAAAACCAGCACAACGAAGTTTTTGAGTTAATCAAAGAGATAAACAGCCTAAACGCGAAAATTACATTAGTTGATACTTGTGTTAGGCATTTGGCGTACAATTTCGACCAACAAATTGTTGATATATTGAACGAACTCCGGTTGCGTTGTAACTTACTTGAAACAGACCAAGGGGAAAAGTTATTGAAGAAGCTTGACGGGGTTATTTCCAGAGCAAAGAAATGGTTGGTAGAAATACAGGTGGCAGAAGCAAAACTTCAAACATTACAAGAAAAAGACAAAGAAAATAACCCGCGCGAATACTTTTACGATATGTTAATGGTAATAAGTAAGCAAAACGGGTATCACGCAAAATCATCAGACATTACAGTTTATGAATTTTGCCGTCATATAAAGAAATTGAATGAAAAATTCCAACGTGAGTTGGTTAAAAATAATGCCTAATGTTAGAAAGGATTACGAGTTACTTCGACATTGAAGCAATAAAAAAGGAACACGAAACGTATATCGGCTTTCTTGAAAAAGATAAACAAGCCATATTGGAATTGTACGGGGCAATAAAAAGCTATCGTGGAACTGATATTAAGAACATAACTGCCGAAACGGAGAAACTCAACACAACCTTATCTAATTCCAAAAAAGCAAGCGATGAAGTAGAAAAAAGCAGAAAGAAAGAAAACGAAACAAACGAAAAGGCAACAAAAACAACAAAAGCCTTAACGCTTGAAAAAGCAAAGGAGCAAGAAGCAACTAAAAGGCAGAATGCCCAAATAAGGGCGCAGGCAAGAGAAGCTATTGCAGCAGAAAATTCTTTGGAAAAATTGAGGGCAGTTTTGGCTCAACTATCTGCCCGTAAGGATAAGCTTAATATTGATTCTAAAGAGTACAAGGAAGCCGAACAGCAAGTTCTTGAACTAACTAATAAGATTAAACAACTTGAAGCAAATTCAGGAGATTTCAGGAGAAATGTAGGTAATTATTCCGGGGCGGTTAAAACGCTCGAAGCTGCATTGGTTGAAGTTAAAAGTAAAATTGACCAATTCACTGCTGGAGGCAAACAAAACGAAGCGCAATTGGAAGCCTTGAAAAAGGAGTATGATTTATTGACCGTTATGGTTGATAAGCAATCCCAGGGCTTTGTTTCAATGCGAAATGAGATTAAACAGAACCAAATTGCCATTGAGCAATTGAGTTTGGTTTACGGGGAAGACAGTGAAATTGTTCGGGCTTTGGTACTTGAAAACGGTAAACTTCGTGATTCTTATAGCGATTTACAGGCAACTCAAAAAGCTTTAGGCTCTGATACTTTTGTTTTTGACGGTATTTTACAAGCAGGACAAGCTTTAGTTGGTGTTTACGGTGCGGCTACTTCTGCGGCTGCATTATTCGGAGGCGAAAACGAAGAACTTCAAAAGAGTTTGCAAAAGATGATGGCCGTTTTAACACTTGTTCAAAGTGTTCAGGCGGTTGTTAATGCCTTGCAAACAGAAGGTGCTGCGGTTCAGTTATTGCTTTCGGTAAGAACAAAAGCTTTAGCAGCGGCACAAACATTATACGCTTTTGCAACCGGTGGGGCAACGGCTGCAACAAATGCTTTTAGAATTGCTTTGCTTTCAACTGGAATAGGTGCAATAGTTGTTTTATTGGTATATGCTGCACAAAAAATGTCTGCATTTTCTTCTGAAACAAAACAAGCGGGGCAAGATGTAAATGATTTAGATGGTTATATTTCTTCATTAACTGAAGGTTTTGATAGTTTAACAAAAGCCGTAGATAGAAATACAAAATTGGCTGTTGAAGGCGCAAAACTAAGGGGCAAGTCTACACAACAAATAATATCAATTGAGCAAAGGGGTCTTCAAGAACAATTGAATATTCTTAAAGCAAAAGACAAAGCTTTAGAGCAAGAATATAACCGGGGCAATAAATCGGCAGCAGATTTAGCCAAAATAGCAAAAGAAAGATTGAATTTGGCTAATGAAATTTCAGATACAGAAGTTGAAATACAAATTAAAGGCTTTGAAAAAACAAAAGCAATCACAGAGGCGGCAATAAAATTAAAGCAAAGAAATAATCAAGCCGAATTTGATATCATCAAAATGAGACTTGAAGCTTCATCTGAAGGTAATAAAAGAATAGCTGACAACGAAGAAGCTTTCATAGGGAACAGGTTAAACGCTTTAGAAAGATACTATAATGAACAAAAGCAATTAATTAGTGCAGAAGAAAAATTTGCTTTATCTCAAAGTGGATTAACGGCTAAGGAAAAAGAAAAAATAAGAGTTGAAGCCGAAATAAAAGCCAACAACTTGCTTTTTGTTTATTCTGACCAACGTAAAAGTATAATAAAAAAGTTAGCAGAAGAAGAGGCAGAAGCTTTTAAGCAATCAATTGAAAGTTTCACTTTTGACCCGAATGCTCAAGCCAATTTAGTTGAAAAAAATACAACTGACGCTTTGGGTAATTTGCTTGGCGGTACAAACGACGCTGAATATACTGAAAGGGTAAGAAAGCTTTCCGATAAACTAAAGGCCGGGTTAATAACTTACGAACAATACAATAAAGAGAGGGCTAAACTTGATAAAACATATGCAGACAGGGCATTAAGCAATGACTTGAATTTGCTCGATTCGTTAATTAAAAACCTTGAATCACTTCCAAACAAAACAGAAGAAACCGAAAAAAAGATATTTGAATTAAGGGCTAAATATAATGAGAAAAAAAGGCAACAATACGACAAAGCTGCAAAAGATGAACAAGAAACAGATTTAGAAACCGCACAAAAGAAAATCAAAGCAATAAACGATGTATTATTTTATCAGCAACAAGCCTTTACCTTAGCACAGGGATTAAGCAATGCGGCTTTGACTTCCGAATTAAATAGATTACAGGTACAAAAAGACCAAAACGATTTATTTTATCAAGAAGAACTTAAGAATATTCAAAACAGTTCTTTAAGCGAAGAAGAAAAGGCAGCCAAGTCCACATTATTAAAAAATCAGCAAGAAGCAAAGGACAAAGAAATTGAGAGAAGAAAAAGGGAGGCTCAAAACAAACAGGCGCAATTTGAAAAGAAATTGGCTTTGTTTCAGATTCTTATAAACACGGCTGCCGCTGTAATTAAATTTTTGGCTGACCCAGGTGGTATTGCCGGATTGGGATTATCTATTCAGGCGGGTGTTGCTGGTGCGGTTCAATTTGCAGTAACGGCGGCTACTCCAGTACCTAAATTTGAAAAGGGTGGTAATGCAAAAGCCGGAACGGTTGCCTTGACGGATGAGAAAGGTGCGGAACTTTATATTGAAGGTGACGGCTCAATGTATATGGGTAACGACCGGCCGACTTTGAGAAGCTTTGACAAGGACACAAAAATTATCCCGGCCAATAAAGTAAACGAATATTTGTACAACCATATGTTGAAGCAAACGGCAAATTCTTTACAAAGCAGAAATCAGGGTGACGTTGTAAGTGAAAAAATAGACGATTTAAACGCTTCAATACAAATTCAAACCAGCGTATTGAAAAAAGAATTATCTAAGTCTAGAGGTAAAAGAACAATCAATAATAACATCAATTTGGGTTGGTTTACTTACGTTCAAAAAAAGACATTTAACTAATGAGGCCAAGGAAAAGATTTTTACAGTTTTTAGCGGACACGTTGGGAAGAACTTACGAGCGTGTTGGATATAACGGCCAAGGCTATCCTAATATCGTTGCAAACAGCAATCCTACTTTTTTGAACAGTAGCGCAATTGGTTGGCTTGACAATTCAATTTCATTTGTACGAAGCAATACATATTACGGCATTAACCGTTCTTTTTCTGTTCCTTTAAAGTTTGTTGACGACGGGGCTGATATTATTAAAAGCAGGTTATTCCGCCGGGGTTATGAAGATAAACTGCGTTTTATTATGAATAAGTGGGACGGCGTAACGAGCGACGTTTATAAGCCGTACTTTCAAGGCGAAGTTGATTTAACTCAAATTGAATATTTAAGCGACGGGATTACGGCAAATATTATTGAAGGCGGGGCTTTGAAAATGCTTAACGCAAACGACGGGGTAAAATATAAAATTCCAGTTGACGAAACCAACGCTGAAAGCATTAAAATAAAGTATGACGGGGTAAACCTGAATGACCGGTTTAATTATCAGGCAGTTGATATTGAGTTACAAAATGAAAGGCCGTATACAATACCAATTTCTTTTATCAATAATGAAGGGGATAATGTGAATGTGGTTGGGAGCGACCAATCTTTTGAAGATTTAGGGGCAACACCAGTAGGCAGTTATGTTTCCGGAAGTTCAAATTATCTTTTTAAAGCCTTTACTCAAACATCTTTAAAAATTACGGGCAAACTAATTGTTTACAATTACGAAATAGTTGGGCAATTTTTAAGCCTTGTTTTTGTAAGAAATGACAATACTCAGTATGAAGTTTTTGCTGGAACAATACCGGCGGCACCGACTTATTTTAATCCTGTTGCTTATGAAATTGACGTGAACGTTACAGTTCCTTTGTCGGACGACCAAAGCGTATTTTTAATTTGCGCAAAAGCTACAAATAACAACGTGTTAAATTTTAAAGATTCTTTTCTTAAAGTTGATTTCGTTACTAAAAAAGAAGAAACAACCGCTTTTGCAATCATGGCAAAGACTTTATTTAAGAACCTTGTAGAAAAGATTACCGAAGGCCAATACACTGCTGAAAGCCCAATATTTGACACAGAAGATAGAATTCGCCGGGTTGCTTATACGTGTGGTGACGCTTTGAGAAATACTGACCGGACAATAGTTAAAAACTATTTCGTAGAAATTAGTTTAAAAGATTTCTTTGCGGATATAAACGCAAATAAGGCTGCCGCTTTATCGGTAAAAAACAACATTGTTATATTAAGCGAACGGGGTACTGTTTATGAAAGTTCGACGGTAACAATGAGCATTGGCGAAGTGGCGAACTTTAAAATCGGTGTTGCAAAAGATTTGCTTGTAAATAAAATTAAATACGGATATCCTGACCAAGATTACGACCAGCGAAGCGGTAAATATGAGTTCAATACGGAGTGCGAAAGCAAAATGCCAGTAACGGTTGTTAATCAGGAATACAATATTCAAGCTAAAAGCCGGGCTGATTGGTTAGGCCAAGAAATATTGCGCAGCCAATTCACTTCTTTAGACGATAAGGACAATGAGGGCGACAAACAAGCCTTTATGGTTGTTATTTCAGACGAACAAGATGGAGAAGGTAATTATATTCTTTCCCGGCCTAATTACGATTCAATAACTGGTGTTTTTGACAATACCGTATTTAATACCGAAATAAGCCCAAAAAGGCAATTAAATGAACACGGAAGTTGGTTGCGTTCGTTGGTTTATTTCGCACCTTCAAAGCGCATTGATTTTTCGTTTAGCAAAAAGAATGAAAATCTTGTTACAGAATTAGCCGGAACAATAGTTTCGGAATCGGCAAATATCCGGGTTGATACTTTAGCGTCCCCTTTGTTTTACCCATATATTTTTGAGTTTGAAACAAAAGTTCCAATTAACTTTATTGATATAATGAACGACGCTGTTAACGGGCATATTGCCTTTGAAATCAACGGCCGACAATTTTACGGGTTTCCACTTGAGGTTAGCGTTAAACCGGCTTTAAATGACAAGCAAACGTGGAAAGTTTTAGCAAGCCCTTTGAACGACATTAACGCGCTGCAAAATTTAGAACCAAGTCCGTTAAACACATTAGATATGGCAACCTATGGCATAAACGTAAGCTATCTTTCTCCGGTTCAATTTGTTCCGGTTGGGGTAATTGTTCCTGAACAATACCACTACAAAGAAATGAACAGCGATTTCTTTTTGAATTGTATTCAAGAATATTCAATTAAGAAAAACTATTTTCAGAAGTGGCAAAAAAATGATACCATCCAACTTCAATGTATTACAAACGGGTTGGGTCCGGTTAGGTTGGACGTAATAGATTGCCAAGGCAGAAACTATGCAACTGTTTCAATGAGTCAAATAAGTGACCCGGCAGTTGGTACGCCTTACGCTTTATTTCAGGCTAATGTAGTGTTAAGCGGATTAGGTGAAGGGTTGTATTATATTTTAATGACCGCTGGAACCGGCGAAACACAAGCGCAATTTATTAGCGAAGGGTTAAGCGTTAAGGAAGATTGGCCGAGAACTTTGCTTTACAAGTATAAAAGTTCCGTAAACCGTCACGAAACAATATTCACTTCCGGTTTCTACCCTACAATGAGAGTTGAAGGAACGCTGACAAACTTTAAACCGGGCAGTAAATACACTTCATACGAAGACGAACCGCTTGACCTTGAATTGATAGACGGTATTCCTACCCAGAACTTTGATTTAAAAATCGGCCTTGATACCCTTGTTCCGGACTACATTATTGATAAAATAAACCGGATTTTAACACTTGATGAAACTTACGTGGACGGGTTTAAAATAGCAAGAACTGCTGAGGAATTTGAAGTGCAAAGGGTTGAAGGCCGGGCTGATGCATTTTGGACTTTACCAATACGGGCTTCTTTGAATAGAATGGGCAATACCTTAACCGTTGACGGCGAATTAAACAAGGCCGTGGCGGTTATTTACCAAATTGATTCAGCTTACTTCGCAGATTTAAGCGGTCAAGTATCAAGCAATGTAATTCAAGTTGAAAAAGTAGAACAAACATAAAAATATGGCAACTTATAACCCTAAATTTTCAATAACAGCAGCACCGGGCATAACCGGGTATTTGTACCTTGTTTTATACGAGGCAACAGCGCCAAACACCCCGGTTGCAAACAGCGGCCAAATAGCCCCTCCGCATAATGCAAGCAGGCAAATTCAATTTACCGATTTAAACCCGGCAATACACCTATTCAAGTTATTTGAAACAGATGGCGTTTCTACTTCTGGGACGGTATTGGCAAACGGTTCAATTGACCCCGCTTACCCTGGCATTGAAGTAAAAACCCCTTTATATATTACAGCCGGGACAAGCCCGGGTTTTACGCCCGGTTTAAATTACTATGACGCGCCTGATAATTATTTAAAAGGTTGGGATTACAGTTTAGAAATACGCGGGATTGGCACATTAACCCCAACCGAAGAATATACGGTTGACGGCGACAACAACCCTTTTTTAACTCAGCCCGGGTATGAAATACAAGAAGGTGAAAAATGGATATTTAAGTTTTCTCCAAAAGCAATAACTTTTAATCCGACGGCAAACGCCGGGGGCAACTTAATCGGCGAAACGGTAATCCTTACGGAAGATACAATCCTGGATAATACCGATATGGGAGATTTGTTCATCTTCCAAAGCGATACAAGTACGATTAAAGCCGTTCTTCCTGATTTGACAGAAGTTACCGCGAATAAATTAATTATGTTCGTAAGCGAGGGCGGAAACCACGTAAACGCCGTTATCGAAGGTTATGATACCGGAAGCGGGTTAGATGTTATTGATTATATGAACCAAGAAAGAACAAACATAATTTTGGGGCAAAGTGAACAAGTTTGGCTTTTCAAATGGGTTGACCCGGCTGATAGTAATAACGTAAGGTGGAAAGTTTTAAACCCTTCTGATACAATTAAAATGGTCGGGCAAAAGGTTTATTCTGACCATTATTTAGACGAAAACTTAATTAATTGTATTTACGCCGACGGTCGGGAATTAGACCGTTTGGTTTACCCGAGACTTTGGGAATATGTTTTAAGCCTTCCTTCAGAAATGAGGGTTACGCAAGCCGCATGGGACACCGCAACCGACGGCGTATTTACTAACCGGGGTAAATACAGTACCGGTGACGGGGCAACTACTTTTAGGATTCCAATTCTTTACAATGAAGGTTTTTTAAGGGGCGTAAACCAAGCAACAAGAAAGGCTTTAAGTTACGAGGCTTTGCAATTATTGGAACACCAGCATATTACGCCTTCGGGGGGCATAAATGACCTCGGCGGCCAAGGGTACGGGAAAACCTTACTTGATTATTTTGTCGGCTTATTTACCGGTCCAAGTACCGGGAAAAGGGATATAACGAGCAAGGCAATAGCCAATGGAAGCCAAAGCCCAACTTTTATAGGCGGAACTGAAAACCGCCCAAGCAATACGGCGCAATATATTTTAATAAGGATATAAAAAACAGCAATAATGAAAAAGTTTTTAATTGTTTTACTCTTATTTGTTTCGGCCTTGAGTGAAAGTTTTGGCCAAACATATAGTTCAATGAGTACGGTTTACGGGGGCTTTGTAAAAAGGTTCAGGCCGGATTCTACTTTACACATTCCTACTTTTAACGGAACGCCTTCCGGGGCAGCTTCTTTGAGGTCTACACAACAAGACCGTGGCGCTTTTTTTTATGATTCGGCCGGGAAAAAAGTTTACGTTTTTCACCCTAAGGATTTAACTTGGACTCAAGTAACGACCACTAATTTACCTTGGGATAGTATTACAGGAAAACCAGCAAATTTTCCTACAACTTATGCTTTATCTAATGATGTTAGAGATT
>ERZ869921.83-NODE-83-length-53646-cov-8.798138_pt1 | contig 53646 bp, 103 predicted proteins | sample MGYA00579310_ERZ869921 | MGnify/ENA primary metagenome ERZ869921 (study PRJEB32216, sample SAMN09231816) | wastewater metagenome | place: USA: Maryland | collected 2016-06-21 | study: EMG produced TPA metagenomics assembly of the PRJNA472060 data set (Reclaimed...
CGCACTGGCGACGCGGGGAGGTGCCCAATGACCGACCGCGCCAAACTCGAAGCCGACATCGCTTACTGGACCGAGATGCGTGACGAGATGGACGACGTTGGTCCAACCGATCGCGTGCTCGCCCGCCTACGTCGCGATCTGGCGAAGCTCGACGGGCCTTCGGTGGGGACGTTCCGCGTCTTCGTGTCGATCGAGGGTAAGCAGTCTGGTCGAACGACGTGCGCCGCAGAGTGCGACTCGTACGTCTATGACTCAGCCGAGTCCGCGCAGGAGCAGACGGATCCATGGACGCAAGCGATCGTCTTCGTCGACCTGCCGATCCGAACCGTTTCCGTGATCGAAGGAGAGGTGTGTGATGGGTGATTGGATCGAGGTGCTCAGACGCCGACGCATCAACGACACGCGACCGTTCGCATGGATCGACGTTGACATCACCCAGCGGTCGATCTTGGACGCGATGACCGATGAGCCTTCGTTGAAAGACGCGGAAGCGATCCGATGGATCCGAAAAGGGAAATGCATCGGAACCACTTCGCCCCAATGCCCCGGATCCGAAATCTACGACGGCGATGATGTCGACGCTCTACTGGAGCGCATCACTGAACTGGAATCCGAACTCGCCGCCCGCGTCGAGCCACAAGCCGAACACGACCGGCTCCGATGGGGCGTCGTCGCGAACGCTGGACACGACTCCAGCGAGCGCATGTTCCGTTGGGCGCACGTCAAGCGAAACACCGGGCTCGGGATGACGTCGTCGATCGCGCTCTGTCGCGAAGCCGGATTCGATCCGGACGAGATCGTGGGGAACGAAGAGTCCGAGGAGGTGTGCGATGGGTAGTCCCGAACTGTCGGTGCGCGATCGCGTCGACGAGATGACGTGCTGCGTCCTGGACTGCGGGCTCTCCGGGCGCGAACTCGACGAGTACGTGTCCGAGTGGATGGCCGAAGGTCCGGGCGGCGTACCCGAGGATCCGGCAGCGATTGAGGGCGAGCTTCGTCAATCGCTCGCCGACATGGACCCCGCGTCGCGCGCCTACTACGGCGAGACATGGGAGCGGATCATCGTCGAAGTCCGGAAGGCGCCCTCCGATGTCTGACCGCAATCGACTCGGCGAGATCCGCGCGAAACTCAGCGCACGAACCGGTGCGCTGGAGATCCTGCGCGTGGGGCCAACGGTCGGCCACGAACGGTTCGACGAGTGGCAGGACAAGCCACATAGGCTCCTCTACGACGCGATCGACATCGGCCGAGCGACCATCTCCGATCTCTCCTACCTCCTCTCCGAACTCGCGACGCTACGGAAGGACGCGGCGATCGGGCGCGCGGTTCGCCACAGCGGAGTCACGCTCGATTGGCTGACCGAGCGCGGACGCGAGCTGCGTAATTCGCGCGGGTCGCTGGCGCTGTCGAGCGTGGCGTATGCGGACGCTCATGCGCAAGAGATCGCGCTCGTCGACGCCATCACCTCGGCGCTGCGGGAGGAGGAGCGATGACAAAGGAACAGCGCGAAAGACTCCACGACCATCACGCGAGCGAGGCTCTCGAATGGGACGAGTACGCGGACGCGCCCGACGCGTACAGGAGCAAGGAGGACTCTCGAAAAATGGCCGCGATGCACCGTGCGGCACTGGAACTGCTCACGGATGAGGCCGAAGCCGACCGGGTACTGGGGGCGAAGGTGCGGTCAGTGTTCGGAAACGTGCCGACGAAGAAGGCGCTTCGTATCGCGACCAGGACCGCATCCGAGTGCGAGGATGGGACTTTCGCGGAGTTGGTGTTTTCGGCTATCGCCTCGGCGCTGCGGGAGGAGGGGCGATGACCTACCACTCGCCAGACACCGACTGGATTCCAGTCACCGTGATGCCTCCTGACAGGACGCGCGTCCTCGTCTGGGGGTCGCAAGAGGACACCGGATACGAGCCTGGTCCGCACATTGCTGCGCACGCCGATGGCACGTGGTGGACGCATCGTCAGAGCGGGAGACGCATGATCACCGTCACGCATTGGATGCCGTTGCCGGAGGGGCCGCGATGACCCGCCGCATCGTTCTGACGCTTGCGGACGACACGACCGGGACGGAATGCGGGGAATGCGACTACGCGTCGTGTCTCCCGTACGCCGAGCCGATGATCTACGTCTGCACGCGGCCAGAGTTCGCGACGCGCACGCCCGATGGCGGATACGAGACCGCGATCCGCGAACGCAGAGAGCGCGTCGCAGCGTGCCTCGCCGCCGAAGCCGCAGCGTCCCGGCTCGTCGAGATCGCTCCGGAGGATGCGGACACGATCGCGACGATCGTCGACGACTGGAATCGTCGATGTATCCCGGAGGCGGACCTCCCCGAATCGATCGCGCGCATTCGCGATGTGCTTCGTGATCACGCGGGGGAATTCCGTGGCTAACCTCGCCGGCTACGTACGACGCGCGATCCACGAACTCGAGCGCGCACTACACGATCGCGTCCACGAGGAAGCGGCATCCGGGGTACCAGCAGACGTCGTACTCTCGACCGAGCTCGCGCAGTGCTCGCCGTGGTTCACGCGGACGCTCCTAGCGCATCTGCCGACGCTCGCCGAGCCGTGGCGCATCGTGGACATGCGCGACGGTGAGCCGACGAAGATCGTGCGCGACGGCTGCCGCGACGTAATCGCGTCGGTGCGTCGCGTCGGTCAAGGCAAGCGCGGACGCCCACGATGGACCGCGGTCGTCGGAGACACCGTCGTCTCGCCCCCAGATGTTGACGAGCGCGGCGACGCGCTGCCGATCGACTGGAGCACGCGCGAGGAGGCGCAGGCCGCGTGTGACGCGCAACTTCGCGAATCCGGCGTGGTCATCGTCGACGAGGTGCAGCGATGACCCGATGTCCACAATGCGGACGGCCCGCGTGGCAATCCCATGGCGGTATGGGCGGGCACCTGCCTCCCGACGATCCCGGCGTGTGTTGGCCGCGCGGCTCGCGCGAATGCCGGCTCGTTGCCGACGCGCGCATGCACGGCATCCGAGAGGGCGTCCAAATCGCCCGCGCGAAGGCCCGCGCACGAGACGACTACTCGATCCGTTGGGATCTCGTCGATGACGAGATTGAGGCGATGGAGGCGAATCGATGACCGACGTCTACACCGACAGCGAAGGACGCCAATGCGACCTCGCGGTGATGTGCCTGCGCGAGCCTGGATGGGCCGCGAGCCGCATCGCCGTGATGCTCCGCGACATCGATCGACTCCGAGAGCAGCTCGCCGAGTATCAGGAGTCGGTCCTCGAGCTCGCGCCGATCGTGGAGCGCCGCGACGGCGAATCGTTCGTCGAAGCTGTGAAGCGGGTCGTTGCGGAGCGGGACGCGTGGGCAGAGTCGGCGGAACTCGCATGCGAGACGCCCGATTCCAGATGCGAGTGCTCTGGATGCTCGCTCGCGCGTGAGCAATCGGAGGTGACCGATGAGTGAGCGACGAAACGTCATCCGCCAACTGGCCCGTGAACGCCGCCTCAAGCGTCGCGATCTCGTCCACGCGGCGGGGTGCGCGTTCGATGCGTGCATCGTGAAGCGGGCCGTGTTCGACGGATACGAAATCATCAACGAAGCGTGCGCGGACGGGATTCGGATCCCGCGGAGCATCGAGCGACAGTACGGATTGGAGGGGCGATGAGCCGTACCAAGGAAGATGTCTACGACGAGGAGATCTCGCCGCTCATGGTCGAGATCATCCGCATCACAAAGGCGCACGGGATCGCGATGCTCGCCTCGTTTTCGATCCCGACCGAGGAGCATCCCCACCTGCTCTGCACGACGCACCTCCCCGACGACTCGGGGAAGCCGTTCGCGAAGTTCGTCGATGCGGCAAAGACCATCCGTCACCAAGAGCCGAGCCTGTTTGCGTTCACGATCACGACGGAGCCGAAGCGATGACCCGGGTAGAGAAGCTTTCGTGCGCCGAGGTGCGCGCCGAGCGCGATCGTCTGCGGTCGAAGATCGCGAAGCACGAAAAGACGATTCGTGAGCTGTCCGGGCGATGTCTCCACGACGAAGAGCGCGACGAGTACGACTACCAAGATCCGAAGCCGTACACGCGGTGCCTCGGATGCGGGAGAGTGCGATGACCCGAGTAGACCTGGAAGCCGTCGAGCGGATGCTGAATGAGGCGACGCCTGGGCCGTGGCACGTCAACCTGCCAGGGATCGAAGACGACATCCGAGACGGGAATGGCGGCTACGTTGCAACAGCGTTCGGCGCCCACAACGCGACACTAATCGCAGCCGCCCCGACGCTGATTCGCGCGCTGATCGAGGAGGTGCGGGGGCTGAGGGAGGCGATGCCGACGGATGAGGAACGAATCGCGATTGGGAATCGACTCCGGCACGACTACGACCGCCGATATCCGGGCGATGCGCTCGTCGACCACGTCAAGGCGATCGACTGGCTCGCCCGCATCGAAGCCGCGAGGTCGCGATGATTACGCGGGAGCAGATCGAGGCGATCATCGTCGCACTCATCCGGTGCCAGTACACGAATCGGTACACGGGCGATGTGACGCCGCTCGTTACCGGTGCGCAGGCCGCCGAGTTTCGTGACCTTGCCCTCCGAGCGCTGGACGCGCGGAAAACGATCGACCGGCTCACGCGTGAACGTGATGAGGCGCTCGCCATGGTCGAAGCGCGTCGCAAGTGCCAGGTCATCGCGGAGGCCGAGATCGAGCGCGTGCGTGGTCAGCGGGATGAGGCGCATCGGCGCGGGATGCGTGAGGGAGTCGCGTTGGCCAAAGCGAAGTTCCGGAGACGACTCGGGTCATCGCCAGGAATCGGTCCGATGGAGTTCGATGACTGGTCAGAAGTCGACGCCGAACTTGTTCGCCGCATGTCGATTCCGCGTGCATCGGCCGCTCCGAGCGATAAGCTATTCGAGGAGGAACGATGACAACGAAATGGTGCCCGCGATGCCAGCGCGGAAAATGGACGAGGCTCGGTCCATCCGATGACCTTGACCTATGCGACTCAGATCGACTGTGCGACTTGATCGCCCACGCCTACGCGCAAGGGATGATCGTCGGTCACACGATCGCGATGGACAACGCCGGCCCGATCGTGAGGGGTCGATCTCCGGATGATGATAGCGTCGATTGGACCGAATCCGAGGCCGAACTGCGGCGGGAACTTGAGGCGTGCAAATGAACATCACCCGTGACAGCAAATGGAAGAAGCGCGGCGGCGATCGCGTGGTTGTCGTCGTTCGGAGCGATGGCGTCAAGGTATGGTTTCGGACGCCTGAAGAAGGCTCAGACTTGATGGTGATGGAGATCGTGGCGTTCCTGCGCCGCTACGACAAAACCTCGTACCACGCCGAGCCGAAGAGCGTTTGGAGTGTGTCGTGACCCATTCGTTTACATGCGGAACCACCGAATACGGCACGCCGTCGTACTACGTGACGTACGAGTCCAAACACGACGGCTACGTAGCCGAGTACGTGGCCCGCAGGATCATGGGGGAGCGCGACGACGGATCGCCGTTTCTTGACGAGGACGATCCGATCGAGATCGGCGTGAAGTGGGACGGTTGCGCCAACATCAACTTCGGTCCGGATTGCGTGCATACGTGTTCGCGCGAAGACATGGCTGCGATCGGGACGTTGCTGGTCGCTTGCTTCGATCACGCTGGCAAGAATCTCTCATCGGCACTCAAGGAGGCGTTCAAATGATCGACGACGAACGCCGCGCCGCGATCGTCGATGCGCTGTCCGAACAGTACACCGAGGCCGTTCAGGAGGCCGCGATGATGCTGATCCAGCGCGGACATGACCCGCGCAAGATCACGCACACGGAACAGGAGCAGGCCGGCCAGTTCGTCACGGTCCTGTGGTCTGACAACCAGCTCGCGGCGACCATTACGTGCAATCTGAACGCCGTGGGCGATACGATGCACGTTGGGATCGAGATCATGCTGGTCCCGGTCCTGGACGACAGCGAACGCGGGAAGGCGAACTAGTACGCCGCGGACTGGCGCGCGTCCCATTCGCGCGGGATCGGACGTCCCTTGCGATCGGTCAGCGTCGGCATGGGCGACAAGCCTAGTACGTGTTCGCAGTGCTCGATCGCGATGCGCTGCCAGATTGCCCAGCCTGGATCAGCGCGACGGTCTCCGGAGTACTGCCGGTGAGCGACCACGCCGAGAATGGCGATGCCTTCTTTGGCCGCTTCCGAGACGATCCAGGAACACGCATCCCGTGCCGTCTGAATCGTTACTTCGGTCGGCTCTGGACGCTCGCCACCTGGCAGGCCGTTGTAGAGGCCTTCGATCTCGATGCCGATCGAAGTCGCGTTCGCTCCGTTGCCGTGCTGGACGTAGTTCCGGAGCGGATAGGCCAGGACCGCGGCCCCCTCGTCAAATACGGTGCAGTGCGCGTTGACCCGTTTCGCCCGCATGAACTGAGCTAGCTGGGCATCACCACCGGCCGCTTTGATTTGGGACGCACTCACCCCGAAGGTGACTGCTGTTTGGTGAAGGCACAGGTTCACGATCCGCTTGGGGTCGCGCTGTACGACTTTGCCACGGAAGAGTTTCTCCGCGGTGTCAGTCGGGTCGTAGCGGTACTCGCTGCGGACGTCGTAGAAGCGCGTCACAAGCCGCTCCTAGGCGGGGGCAGGTCCGGAGCGGCCCGGTAGTCCTCGATCGCCTTCCGGTCGCCTACAAGCCGCTCCTCGTGGCAGCGCGCGCAACGCCAGACGATGACGTCCAGGAACGCCGTGCGGGTCCAGCGGTGGCCACCGAAGTAGCATCGCATACGCGCCAGGAACGTACTCACTTCGCCGGCCTCGCCACGCTAACGCCCACGCTCAGCCCGCGGTGAGACGACATGAGCCGGAGTCGACCCTTCGGCGGACCCCATGAACGTTGCTCGGGCGGCGCGGTCTTGGCGCCGGTGCGATCGAGACGCTTCGGACGCTTCATCGCCGCGTCGTCTCCTCGGACGAATCGGTGAAGCCGTCGCCGAAGCTGGCCGCTTCGTTCAGGACTTCGCCGGCCTTCTTCGCCTTGTCCGACTTGCCGAACTTGACCAGGCCGAAGCTACCGATCTTGACGATCGTTTCCAGGGCCTTGATGAGTCGTCGCTTTGCTCTGCGTCGCATCGTGTCCTCCTAGGTCGCAATGGAATCGTAACACATCTAGTGGGATGCGCCCTACGATGCGCCCGTCCCGGGTCATAACCACGTACGTCCCGAGCGTACATTCGCGAATCAGCGTCAGCGCGTCATGGTCAGCCATCGACCACCAGCCATCCGATCGCGATCAGCCACAGGACAAACCCGGCCGTTGTGAGGAACGCGATCACTCGTCGATCCCGGCTCGCTCCGAACCGGGCGTTGGATTCAGCCGTTGCGGCGGTCTCGGGACCACCGCCGACACGGCGTCGACGAGAGCGTCGAGCCCGTCGAGGATGCGCAGCACGCGCGTGGTCACCGCGTCGTCCCACTTCTCCGGCGTCGTGAGCGCGTACGCTCGGAGCCGGGTCGTGATCGCGCGGGCGATGTGGAGCGCCGGGACGAGCACGACCATCACGGACGTGACCATCGCGAGCGCGTGTTCGATCTGGTCTCTATGCACCTGGCACCTCCGAAATGCTGCGGACGCCCATCGCGCCCTTCACGAACGCGTCGAACGAGTCGCGTAGGTCCGTGAGTTGCGTGGTCAGCGACGAGACGTCCCCGTCGAGCTTCGCGATCTCTTCGCGCTGCCGCTCGACGAGTTGGGTCTGTAGGTCGACCGTCGTCCGGAGCGATGCGATCTCGCCGCGCTGCTCCTCGATCTCGGCGTCCTTCGCACGCTCTCGGAGTTCGCTCGCGGCGTGCTTCTCTTCGCACCTCGCGACGGCGACGGAGAGCCGCGTGATCTCGGTCGCTTGCTGCTCGACCTTCGCCATCGTCGCCTTCCGCTCCGCGATCGCGTCGACCGCGAAGTCTCGGGTGATGTCGTCCTCGCGCTTGGCACGCTTCTCGTCGGTGCGTTCTGCGTGCTCCTCGCGGCGCGCGCGGGCGACGTAGACGTCACGGGCGTACTTCGCTACCGCGCCGAGCACGCCGCCGCCGAGGATCGTCCCGATGGTCTCGATCACCTCTCACCTCCGAAGAACACCCGCGCGAGCAACGCCGCGATCGCTGTCACGGCGAGGACCGCGACGACCCCGAGCGCCATGCCGTGCGCGATCCCGTCTGCGTAGGTCACGGAATCTCCATCGGGACTTCCCCGGTGGGATCGAGCGCGACGAGTTCGCCGATGATCTGCCGCTGCGCTGCGGTCATCGCGGCGTACGTCGTCCCGGCCTGCTTCATGTCGCGCGCGCTCTGCCGCAGCTCGCGCACCCTCTTTCGGACCTTGCGGTCGCGCGTCCTCTCGGCCGTCTGCGCCGGCACCACGACCGTCGTCGAGACCGCGTGCACGGTCGGAGGCGGGAGCGACGGAGCGGGTGTGGTGACCTGCTCGGTGCCGATCTGTCGCTCGACCATCTGCACGACGGGTTCGCCGTTCTCGTCGAGCACCGGGTTCCCATCGGCGTCGAGGACCGGCTTCGGAACGAGGCCCATGATCGGGACGTCGGTGATCGTCGGCGGACGCTGGACGAGCGTGCGGTGCGGCACCTCGATCGTCACCGTCGCGCACGTGTCGCTGGCTGATGCGAGTCGCCAGCGGGCGAGGTAGACGATCTGCTCGTATCCGCTCGGGACCGTGTCGTCCTCGACGAGAACGAGAGCCGGACCGGCCGCGTGCTTGCAGAGCGCGAGTCGATACGTCGTCGGCTCGCCGTCGTAGACGCATGGGACGGTGACGGCCGGGACCGTGTACTCGTCGGCGCCGAAGCGGACCGGCAGAGCGGCGAGCGAAATGCCGGTGGGCGACGCCGTGATCTCGGGCGCCCAAGACTTCGCATACGAGTCGGTTTGCTGGATTGAGATCGGCATCAGATCACCGTGTACGTGAACGAGAAATAGATCGTGTAAGACGTCGTGAGCGTATTGGCCGAATACACCGCGTTCATGCGGTCGTTCGTCGTGTCCGCAGAACAAGACATCCCCTGGAAACTCCCGAACCCCGACGCATTTGTCGATGCGGCGAAATTGGATGCGATAGGCAATGAGATGCCAAACGTGATGGAGCCGCTCGCGGTCGGATCCACTGCGGTGGAACCGAAGACTGTCACCTCGTCGCCCACCCGGACGTAGTGGGAGACGTTCGGCGTCACCGAATCCAGGTTCGTGACGACCGTCCCCGTCGGCGTGTACGTCCCCGACTGGCTCGGCGAAATCTCGCGCCAGCCGGTGCCGGTGCCGGTTCCGGTGACCTTCAGGTAAAATCGACCGTTGGCTTGATCGAAGCAATAATCGCCGATGCTCGCGATGATCAAGCCCTCCGGCGCTGAGGCCGAGACGTACATGCCGACATCACCGAGTGTGTTCGTCACGCGCAGTGCCGGAACCACGTTGTTCGTCCCCGACGAAATCTCAGTCGTCCCATTGACCCGGAGCATGAGGCGATCGACGGCATCGACCGACGCGACATCGCCCAGCGTCCCGTCCCAGCGCCATCCGCTATTCCCGGACGGTTCCAGGAGCAACGTCGGCGCCGCGGCCGTGTTGTTCGCGGAGGCGAGGAAGCGCGCTGCGGTGGCCGAGCCAGACACAACCGGATCCGTCGTGGCAATCGGCGACGCGGGCGATGCCGTCGGGTTCCCGAGCACCGTGTACGCCGCCTGCGACGCAAGCTGGCTCGGCGAAATAGAACCACCCGGAGGCGGTCCGCTTGCAAATCCTGCGGGCATTCCAGGCATATCTATCTCCTCAGATCGCGGTCCAAACGGCCGCGGTCGCAGTGTTATCCGAGCAAACGGACAGCACCGGGCCGACCGTCTGTAGCCAGTAGTCACCGGGGCGGAATCCGTCGGTGATGTCGTCGTTCGCGGTGACAGCCGCCGCATTGAGCGCGTTGCCCACGGTGATCTTGTACGCCGCGGTGTTCGCGCCTCTGGACTGATTCGGGATGCCGGTGAACGTCATGATCAGAACTCCATCGCGGCGCGAATGGTGAGGTTGCCGGTCACGCTGACCGAGCCGGCGCTAGACAGCTTGATCCAGAGCTTGCCGACGCACTGCGAACTCGGGACCGTGTAGCAGAGGCCCGGCGGCACGATGAACGCGTCATCGGTCCCGTTCTCGGAGCAGATCAACGAGATCGTTGCGCTCGGGTTGTAGATGGACCAGCAACCAGCGCCAATGTAGGTCGTTCCGTCAAGCGACGGTGCCGCGGCGGCGGGATACGAAGTGGACGCGATCGTCGCGGTACCACACCAGAACTGTCTGTCAGCGGTTGCCATGGGTCACCTTCCTCGACGGCCAAACAGCCGCTCGCCGAACGCTCGATCGCGATCGCGGATTACTTGAGACGCAGGCGAATCCGGCGGCTCTTGAACTGTCTGCTGAACGGTCTCTGCGGCTTCACGCGGAGAGATCCCGAGGCGTTCCGCAAACGCGGCATCGCGGGTTCGAACCACATCGTCGGTCGCGGATGCTGGGGTGCGTGCGGAGCGTCCCATCTCAGCCGCTAGCTGTTCATCGTCGATGCGGATCGCTTCACCAATGGTTGCCAGCGACCCCACGGACGCGGCCCGATCAACCTGGTCGGCAAATCGACGCGCGGCTTCTGGGTCAATCGTGGCGAGCTGCCGGAACCGGCGCATGAGCCAAGGCCACCGCTGCGGGATCTCAACCGCCGAGATGGCGCGCATCACGTTCGTGTCTGGCGAGGCTGCTCGTGCCGCAGCGAAGACTTCGCTAACGTTTGGAGCGCCTGGGTTCTGGAGCAACGCTTCGAGTCCGACACGGACCTCTGGCGGAAGGTTCGGAGACTCAAGAGCCATCTGCGCCGCACGGCGAACGACTTGCGTTTGTGACGTGCTGCCCATCTCGTTCAACGCAGCAAGCACCGAATCTTGGTACTGGCCGATGAGTTGCTCACGCGCATAGCCAAGCGCTGGTTCGATGACGCCGTGCGTTCCGGCGCGGCCAATGGCGCCGCGTAGGTCCGCCGGATTCATCGCCTCGTACGGCGAGTCAGCGACCGCTTGGGTCGCGCGGAAGATGCGATTCTGACGCTGATAGTCGGCGTACCCTTCGGGGCCTAGCACGGACTGTAGCCGACGGTTTCGTGCGTCCGCGAGGACGCCATAGACGTCACGGGCAACAAGCTGATCGATCGTTGGTTCGACAGTAGCACCGGATAGATAACCGCGCAGCGGCGATTCCTCAGCCTCGCGACCCATTTGCGCTCTGAGTTCCGGATAGGCGATATCCGCTTCTGGCGGAAGCGCTGTGATGTCCACGTCTTCGATGGGCGGGCGTTGAAACTGTCCCCGTTCGCCTCGCGTGATGACGCCGATTGGCTGGACCGTTTCGGTGACCGTCTCGGGACGGATGCCGGCCCCGGTCCGCGGGTCGGTTCCATACCGGAAATCCATCGCACGATTGCGAAGCGCACTGATCCGTTGAACCTGGCGCGGGTTAGGCACGCCGCGAGCCAAATCGTCGGCGATCGTGTCGAGCGCATCCGCGATTTCTGCGCCAGGAACCATCTCGCCGGACGCAAGCTGATGCATGCCTCCGAGCCGTTCGGTCGCGGCTTGGTTTGCAATGGCTGCGCGAGCGCGTTCGTCGCGGACCGAATAGGCGGAACCGGGCATTGCTAGGTCGGCTTCGTTCAAAGCGTCGACGAAGCCTTGGGAGCTTCCGAACCCACGCTCTGCGCGGCGTACATGGCGACGGTCCGTCATGCCCATGGAAGCGATGCGCCGCTCAGCCGGGTTGCGTCGGAAGATGCCCTCCGAGATGCGGCGAAGCGTAGGCTCACGGGCCTGGGCTTCGCGAGCGCGCTCAACGGCGACCCTCGGATCGACACCGAGTTCAGCCAGAGGAGCAACGGTATCCACGTCGTCACTAAGCCCGAACGCTAGCGCCCCTTCGTCAAGCGACTGGGGCGGGTTGAACGACGAAAGGTTAGGCGACGCGGAAGCCACTTCCTCGGCCGATCCAGCAAACGAGCGGATGGGGCGGCTGAACCCGGACGCCACCGATCCGATACCCGATCCAAACGCCGCTCCGGTTAGCGCGTTGGCTTGAGCGGCTCGTCGCATTTCGGACGAGTCGACAATCGGAGACGCAGACGATCCGGGGGTGGCCAAGATGCCGTAGCCGGCGCCTTCTAGCCCGGTGCCGAGAATGGTCCGGACGGCGCCTTGACGCCCCATGGACAGGCCACGACCTAGCGTGACGCTACCAGTGCCGAGGCCAGCCATGGTTGCGCCGGTGAGCGCCCCAGTGCCAGCCCCAATCAGTTCGTCGCCTTCATCGGCTCCGAGGTATCCGCCGACGGCTCCGAGTCCGCCGCCAATGGCAGCGCGCGGCGCAACGGCTGCGGCTATACCTCGAAGTGTCCTCGCGCCTTGCAGAGGGGCTGCGGCCTCGGCAAGCGGGAGTGTGGCGATCAGACCTGCTCCGACACCGGCGCGAGCCTGCCACGGATGCTCCTCTCCTGAGATCGCGGTCGCTTCGTCAAGCGCTTCCTGGGTCGCGCGGTAGTCTACGGGGTCATCGATGAGACCCGCTCGTGACATGCCCGTAAGACCCGCCGCGACGATCTCGTCATCAAGGCCGAGCGTAGCAGTGTCGAGCCCGTGGGAAAGGAACGGGAAGCCCGGGGCATCCTCAAGTTCCATAGCGACGCGGCGCGCTCGTTCACGTTCCGGCGTGCGCACGGCTGCGCGTTGGCTGTTGTACTGTTCAATCGCCGCTGCGTCGTCTAGCTGGAAGTCGTCACGCAGAGCCGGCGGAACCTGGGCGAGCGCAGCGCCTTCTTCTGCATCCGCAAGGCCAACCGCAATCTCACGCTCGCGGTCACTCGCCAACGGGGACGCGACGAAAAGATCCTCGTCGTCTTCGGCGAGACCAACCGGGCGCTTCCATGCCTTGAACGTGTCTCGACTCATCGCTCGCCCCCGAATCCATGTCGTCGGGCCCAATCACGTACGAACACCGGATTGAGGTCCGCAGCGCGGTCGGCGATCGTGTCTTCCCAGACGCCCACCTGAGCATCGAATGCTCGCTCTAGTGCACCAAGGTCGCCAAGCGCCGAAGAAAGTCCGACCTCTCTAAGGAACCGGACCATTTCGGAGTTTGTCACCGCCGCACCAGATCGCTCGGCGAGCATCGGGTTGACGTACGCGGAGAACTGACGCGTGATGTCTTGCGCCTGAGCCAAAACGTCCGGCGTGTAGTTGGACGCAGCCTCCGGGTCACGCGTCGTTGCGATCGCCGCACGAAGAGCAAGCGGACGGTTGCGCTGCCAGTCGCGGAGGTTGGACAGTAGCCCGAGCGCTCGACGACGCTGATTGACAACTGGCGTCATCTGAGCACGCGCAAACGTGTCCATGCGATTCCACTCGGCCGGATCGATGTCGACCGCTTCAGTGGGCATGCCCGCTTCACGCGTGCGCTCTACGCGTCCGGCCAGTTCGGTCATCTCGGCAAGTGCGGTGTCGTGAGCCGCGTTGCCCTGGCCGGTGCGAAGTCTCCGAATGACGCCTTCACGACGATCTCGACCCGACCAGCCAGCATCGCGCATCACGCGCTCCGCCCAAGCAACTTCGGTCGATTCGTCCACCGGAGGCTGCGCTGCGTCGATGGGCCCCGAAGGCACAGGCGACGGTTGCCGAGGTTGTGACGGTCGCGGTCGTGGCGCTTGTTCTGTCGGAGCTGGCGATCCCGACGGCGCAACGCTCGGTTCGGAGCGCTGGCCCGTGCGGACGCGGCGAGTCACGTAGCCGCCTTGGCCTCCGTTTGCGAACGGATCCCACGCGGTCGTTTCGCGCGACCCGCCACCGCTTCCGCCTGCACCCTGGCCGCCACGTCGAACGTCAGTATCGCCTACTTCGGCGAGAATGGTTCGGAGCGATGCAAGGTCGGTCATCTGGTCAAGCGGGCCACCATCGGCGAACCGTTGCTCCCATGCTTGACGCGTCGGACCGTGTTGAACCGCTGCGGCGCGTGCACGAATCGCAGCGCGCATACCGTCTGCGTTGCCAGCGAGGGCCTGTCTCTCAAACTCCGCATCGGCCTGTTCGGCCTGTAGAGCACGGGCACGTTCGGCGTTGACCGACATCTCAGACTCGGCCATCTGCGCCCGCTGATCGTCTTGCGCATCCTGCCGCATCGCTTCGTTGTCAGCGTTCACGAGCGCGTTTTCGCGATCGATGCCGCCCTGCTCACGGACGCGGCGCTGTTCGGCGCGGGCCCGCATCTGCTCTTCGACGTCGGTCGGAATCGCACCGCCAGCGCCGGCCGCAGCCTGACCGAGTCCGGTCGCAACATCGCTACCAGTGAGCAGCCCGAGCAATCCGAGTCCGCCCGCGACGCCAGCGGCGATTCGCTGACCACGCGCGGCGCGCTGGTCTAGCTCGCGACCGCGACGGATCGCAGCGTCCTCGTACTCGGTCGTTTGCGGAGCCGGACCGAACAACTTGGCGCGTCGTCGCGGATCGAGCGGCTCGGACACTGAAAGGTCCGCGTCCGCGTCGATGTCGGTAGCGTTCTCGGACTCGGCTTCGATGTCGCCACCGATCACATCGTCGTCTGGATCTGCCATGGTGGGCGCAACGGCCGGAGCGCCAACCACCGTGGTCGTTCCGTCTGCATGCGTGATGGTCGTGCCAGGCGGATCCGACTCGTCGTCGACAAGGCCGACATCGGACAGTCGCGGAAGCGGACCGCCGAGAAGAGGTTGCCCAGGGACTCCGCGTTGACCATGTGCCGCGCGTGTCCATCCGGGCATCACCTCGGAAAAGCGTCCAGTCGGTTCAGGCGCCGGGGCAAACCTTGGCGCGGAGGGAGTGGAGGAGAGATCACGCGCTGGCTCGCGCACCGATGCCGGTCGCGACTGGACATTGAATGGCCCCGACTCGTCATCGTCAGCGAGGCCGAACAGATTCGACGGCTCCTCGCGCGGGATGATGAACTCAGATTCGTCGCCGAGGTCGATAATCGGAGGCTGACCCGTGAGTGCGCTCGTCGCGGCATCGGTGGACGCAGCGCGTTGATCGGCGCGGACACCTCGAACGGTCGCGTCCGTGATGTCGTCTGCGAGCCCGGCCGGAAGCGGTCCGGCAAGCGGCAGCGACACCGGAGTGCGCATCGCATCTTCCTCGGGAGTGAGGCCGAAGCGTCGAATGGCGGTGCGTGGGTTGTAGGCCATCAGTATTCCTCATCCCACGCGCCACTGAGGTAGCGTGCTTGTCCGCCGCCGCCCGCGGTGCTGTTCGGAGTGCCGCCGCCACCACCGGCGCGATTCGCTCGCCCAGCCATGCCGAGCGATGCCGCGGACGTAGCGAGTCCGAGAGCCGCGTTGATGCGACCCCGACGCTGCTCCATCTTCGCGTTGTAGCGATCCATTGCAGACTGGTCCATCGCGCGCTGATTCTCGAATCCGCCCTGCGTCGCGTTGAATTGCATGCCGGTGGCGAACTGATTGAATGCGTCCATGGCCTGCGCATTGGCTTGGCCCTGACCGAACGTCTGCGCGTCCATGCCCATGCCAAGTTGTGCAGCCTGACCCATCGCGTCGTATCGGCGGTTCTCGGCTTGAGTCGCCATGCCCGCGGCAGCGTCAGCCGCAGCGTTGGCGTCCTGTTGCCCGCCCGCCAGACCCGCTAGAAGGCCAGCGCCGCCGCTAGCAGTGCCACGGGCCGCAGCGCCCTGTAGCGCGGCTTGACGGGCCCCTGCGGTGGCTTGCTGACCCTGTCGCAAGAACGCCGCCATCTGTTGCGATTGCTGCGGAGTCTGCCCGGTGACAGCGACTTGCTGAATCTGCCGAAGCGCATTCGACGCGGCTTCACGACCGGCAACGTCTCCGGTGACGTTCGCGCCCTCGGGGCGGTAGTCGCTGAATGCGCGCGGACCCGAGTACAGATCGCCCGCGGTCGGAGCAACGGCGGTCGGCTTCGGCATCTTTGGCGGCTTGAAGACGCCCTTGATCCACTTTGCTGCGCGTCCATTGAGAGCCATATCAGCTTCCCTCCCGCACAAGGACGCGGAGCCGGTACGTCCCGCTTAGGCCGGCAAGAGTCGGGAACGAAAGCGCACGATCCTCCCACGTCCACTGCACCGGGTTTGGGTACGGCTCCGATACGAAGCCTGCATCGCCACGCTTCTCGAATGCAAGCGGAGTGACGCCAATCGGCTTGACCTGCGAGTCGAGAATCTTCGTCGGCGCATCTGCGGACCCGATGAACTCAATCTCTAGAATCGTCTCGATCGGCTGCACGGTGAGGTAGTCGCGGAGTTGCTGTAGGAACCGGTCCAACTCTACCACGGATGAGTCGATCCACTTACCCTTGAATCGCGGAAATCGCGGAAAATCTCGAAGGCGAATCATCGGCGCCCCTCGATCCGGACCGTCTCGGCCTCGTACTGCATCGTGAGCCCGTCCATCGCGAAAAATACGTCCGCCTGCGCCTGCGTGATCGTCAGTTCGACACCACGCGAGCGACCCACTTCGGTAGGTATCGAAATCGCCTTGTCGTATTCGAGATCGTTCTCTAGTCGCGTATCTGGCCAACCATCGCCCGTGGGCGAGTCGTAGACGACCGTCAACGTTGGTGCTTCACCTGCAACATGGCCGCGCGCGCGCCAGTCCGCGGTGAACTGCGTACCAGCGCGGATCAGTTGGAAGTGCGCCCAGCACGATAGGAAGTGCTTTTCGGTGAACGGAGGTTGGTTCGCTGCGAACGTGATGACTCGATCGACGGCGTAGTGACAATCCTGGAGCGCGCCAACGACGGGCGTTCCGCTGACCACGGAGATCGTCTCGATTCCGTACGACGTGGACAGCGTCCAGAACCAGTCGCCGGCCGCATCCTTCCATCGGGCGCCGGGGATCGTGGCCGGCCCTAGGTCATCCCATGTCACCACGTTGTTGGCCACGTTCGTGATCGTGTTCGCCCAATACTGGGAGATGTTCATGCGATCGCCCGTGACGGGATACACGTCATCGGCAAGAGCCGTCGAAGCGAGCCGCGCGGTGTTGTTCGATGGCACGTCGAGGTAGCTGATATAACCGAAATAACTCGGCACTCGAAGTTGTCCGGACACCGATGCGCCGTATCCGCCGCAGTGCGTCGGTACGAGGAAATCGGACGTCACGCCTTCGCTGCTCATCGTGTTCGGGATGGCCGTCCACGTTGCCCATGCGCCCGTTTCGACGTGGTAGACGTAGCAGCAGCCCGGGACGGGCGACTCGCCCTCTACGCCGCTCGAACCGAACACCACGATCGCTTCACGCTCGGACGCGGAGCAGAACGGCGTACCAAGAGTCTGTTCAACCTGCGTTGCGTTGTAGCTCGGAGTGAATGATCGAATGTCGGTCTCGATCGCGGAGTCGATGCGCGAAACACCGCCGCTCCCGATCACCATGATGCCGTTGCGGCTCCAGGCAAACACGGTGTCACGGCACTTAGCTGCCCACGTCGAGCATCGTGCGGTGTTCGCTGATTCGTCGGCCGTGTCGATCATGCGGAACGTGCCGTCGACGAGCTGGATCGTGATGCTGTCTTCGGTGTCTCCGGAGCCGTAAGCGCAGTAGAGACCGTCCGGCTTGAGGATCCAGAGCCGATCGATCGTCGCGAAGATGCGGCTAATCGGCTGAGATGCGTCGCCCACGATCGCGAAGTTGCCGAGCGGCACCGACTCGGGCTGATTGATCTTGGACCACCAGAGCGTAGCGACCGAATCGCGGTTCGCTGGAGCGGATTCGTTGTACGTGCGGCCGACTGGGGTCGTGAACGCTGCTGGTTTGCTCGACGTGATAGCGATGCGCGGCAAAGCGAAGAACGATGAGCCGTCGAATGCAGACATATCGGCGACGTTGCCGAAGTCGTTATCGTACTCGATCGTGATCGTGATGCCGATGTTTGGATCGGTGCCAGTCTGCGAGTACATGCGCGCGTACGGAGCGACCTCGTTGGACGCGAGGTCAACGGTGCTCCAGAACGGCGGATACTCGGCCCAGAACGCTTGCTCGATGGCGCCGTGGAGTATCGACGCGCCACCGGTCTGGATGCCCATGATGCCGTCGCCAGCGCCCATGCTGATGATGGTTTGGTCCGTATATGGACTTATCATCGGAGCGGTGCCGATGATCTTGTACGGCGCGTAGACACGATAGGACGTTTCGTTCTCGTCAGTCCACGCAACCCAATCCCATACGTAGACGTTCGCGTTCGACACCGTATCGGGCTGTTCGCGGTCGAGCGTGATTGTCGACCCGGCGCTGTTAAACTCCGTGATAAACCCGTAGAGGCTTCCGCTGTCGACTGGCGTTGCGCCAGACGTGACAAGCTGACCGACGCTTAGATACGGGAACGTGCTGGCCGGAACGCCCGTGATGACCGCGCTTCCGGTCGTCCAATCGGACGTCGCCGACGCGGTGCGTACCGAGATCATGGTCTCCGACTTGTCAGTCAGGGAATCGACATCGCCTACATGCTTGAGCGTGGTGGACTGTCTCCACCCCGCGTCTCCGCCGCCGTAGAACAGCTTACCTTGGTACAACGCAAGATCTCGCGCCGTACGCAGCCGATAGTTTGCGCGCGTTCCGCCTTGCTGCGATAGATTCGTGTACAGAGACGGCCCATCGAACTCGTCAGCATCGGCAGAGTCCACGAAGTTGAGGAACACAGACGACGAAGCGGGGATGCCTCCGAGGAAATCCTCCGTGACGGTGTGCGAGTACCGCAGAATCATCTCGTCGCCGGGGTCGGCGCTGCCCGTGCTGTTCGTAGGTGTCCGGTAGATTCGAATCACGTCGCCGACTCGGACTTGCGTTCCGCAGAAGACGCGAATCGTAGTGAGGCACATGGCACCGAGCGAGTTGATCAAAACGTAGCGATCCGACGGCGGGCCTTCCACCGGAACACGCGTGCCGTTCTCGGTCTCGATCCAGCGGACGACCGTGACGCGGTACGCGGTGCCCTCTGTCGTGTTCAGGAACCCATCCGCAGCCAGCGAGTAAGACCCAGAGTAGACGCACGCACGCGGCGCCCCGGGAAGGCGGATAAACGCGCCGCCGCCGAAGTTCGATTCGTCGGTGCTCTGATCGCTCTGGTCGAGACAACGAAGGCTATTCGGCAGAGTCCAGATACAGCGACCGTCGGCCAGCTCGGAGAATACGCGGACCTCTGCGGTGTTGTACTCGCCGCCCATCGTGATGAGCGGGAACGCGTCGGTCTCGCGAGCGATCGAAATGAGGTAGTCGGTGTCGGTCGATCCAAATGCGGTGACAGTGTCGCTGTCCCACTCGCGCGAATGCAGCGGAACGGTATCGATTCCGAACCCGGCGAGTCCGTAGATCGCTTCGTTCCCAACGAACGACAGCGCCGCGCGAGGCTCGATCAGCCCTTCACTTCGGAACACTACGTTCTGCGCGTCGACAAGTCCGCCATCGCCAGCAACGAGCCGCGACGGGTCGGTAACGAGTCCGCGCGGGACGATACGCATCGACGTGGGCACTACGGATTGCCTCCGCCATTCCAGCCCCAGCCGCCGAACGTTCTTCCGCCGGTGCGTAGCGGAGAGTCACGATCGAAGATCGCTTTGGGCTGCTTTCGGACGCGCGACGACGAGTGATTCTGTGCTTGCGCCACCATGCGTTCGACCGCTGGCATGAGCGCGCCAGACTCGTCGACGTATCCGGCTTGCATGAGCACGTCAGACGCTGCGGCCATGACGCACACCGGATACCAGATGTCAGGCAGCGGAAATACGCACGTCGTTCCGGCCTCGCACAGATAGTCACCGGCGCTAACCGTGTTGAGCACTGCGATCTTTGGGACCGATGCCTCGTCGAACGACAGATCGATCACGAGCGGTCCGACGGTTCCATCGAAAATAGCATCGTCCGTGATCGGATCGGTCGCTTGCTGAGCGGCTTTCACGATGTCGAGATGCGTGCCGCTCGTCCACGATGCCGGATACGACACGACCGTGAACTCCGCATCGTCGTTCCACGATACGATCTCGGCGGCGTCTGCCAGCAAGCACAAGCGCGAAGGGCGACGCTCGTAGAGTACGCGCAAAGTCACGTCTTCCGACGCGGGCGGAACGATCTTGATGTAGTCGCCGGTGAGCGCGTAATAGAGCGGGTTCGGCCCTTCTGTCTGGTCGCCGTACATCGGATCGCCGAATCGCTGGCACTCCGAGATGTCGATGCGCGTGACGGGACGTACGCCGCCCGTCGATAGGACTTGGTACACGGCGACGATGGTCGATCCTGACGCTCGCGTCGGAAGGCGTGCAGAGCTGGCCTGGATCGGGTTGGTAGAGTCGAACGTCACGTATGCGTGCGTCGTCGCGTACTCTTCGATCGTCGATCGAAGCGTCGGCCATAGGCGCGACTGAATGCTCTCGTCAGCAATCTCCATGATGTCCGATGTGGACAGCTTGAGATTGTCGTCGGATAGCTGCGTCGTGCGACGGATGCGCGCTACGAGATTGTCGATGGTGTACGAGACAGCCACCGATCACCGACCTTCGTATAGACGCCTGTTAGCCTCGATACGGGCGATCTGTTCGGGGGTCATCTGCGCTTGTCCGGTCGTAGCGCGCGAGGCGCCAGCGCCCCGTGGCTGCGCGTAGCCGGAGCTGTACGGGACCGCTGCCGCTGCCGTGGCCCGCTCCCGCTCGATCCGTGCTCGTGCGGCAGCCATGCGCTGCATCTCGTCGTACTCGGCATCGGTCAACTCGCGCTCGGCAGGCGGACCGTATGCGGCACGGTCGGCGCTCATGGCTGCGCTCGACGCGTCCCTGCCAAGCGGACCCTTCGGCACGGTTGCGCCGGGGTCGCGCTGCTTCATCGACATCGGAGCGCGTGAGCCGTTGAAATGGTAGTCGGCCACGCTCGGGCGCGTCTTGCGCCACAACGCATCGGTCATCATGCCAGCGGCTTCAAGGTCGTCGATCGCAGCGGTACGCCCGCCTGGGAGCGTCGTCATATCCTCAAGCATCGGGATATCGTCATACCCTGGAACCGCTCGGTTCAGGAGTGGATCGCTCGGACGGCCAGCAAGGCTATTGAGAGCAGCCATCCGCGGATCGATCGCGCCGCGAACATCGCGCATCGGAATGCGGACGCGATCGTATTCGGCGCGTTCCTCGGCAGGACTGTCGAGCCCAGACGAATCGTCGTAGTCACCATCCGCATCCATCGCACGTCCGGCAAGTTGTCGTAGAGCGTTCAAGCGAGGATCTGGCATGGTGAGTAACTCCGAATCGTTGTGTGTTCGACGGCCCTAACTAGGAACGCAACGTATCAGGTACCGCCACCGGTCGGGCCGGATGCGTTGACGATGCCGGTAAGCACCGCCTGACGCGCAAGGCGCTTGCAGTACGTACCAACGTTGCTGTACCGACGAAGCTCGTAGCCAGCGTTACCCGGAAGCTCCAGGAGGAACGCGTTGTTCTGCGGGTCTCGGTTCGGCAACTTGAACGTGGGCAGCGTCGATCCGACGTTGCGCCAGTCGTCGTACATGAGCAGGTACGCTTCCGATGCCTTGATGAACGGATTCATCTCGAACCGGAGCGCGCCGCCGTTGGGGCCGTAGTACGTGAGGTCGTTCGCGCCGTTGACGAACTCGCCGCCCTCGTCGCTGACGTACCGACGAAGACCAGCCTCGTCGTTCATCACGTCGCACCACGAATACGGATTGACCACGACCGTGTAGTCGCCCATGCCGCCCTTGGTGGTCGGATTGATGACCGCCGCCGCGACATCGGCGAAGCTCAGCGCGCCGGAAATGGCGATGCTGGACGAACGCGCGTAGGCGTAGAGTGAAGTGTTCAGCCCGAACACGGTGCCGCCCGCAGCGCTCTTGGTGATGAGCGAGCAGACGCCGTCGACCCAGCCGTCCGTGCTAGACACGAACGCGCCGTAGGGCACGAAATACAGGCCGGTCGCGACGGCCGCAGCAGCCGCGGTGTAGTCCGCGCCAGCCGAGAACGTGAGGCGGACGTTTCGGGCGTCTGCATCGACCCAAGTGACCGTTGCAGGACCTGCGTTGGTGACCTTCACGGTGAGTGCAGCGTCGCTGTACGCGTCGACTGCGCCGCCCTCGAAAGGTCCCCAGATCATCGGCGACCAAGTCGCCTTCGAGATCTGGAAAGTACCGGCCGGAGACGCCGGAGACGACACAGCGTTAGCAACGCCGATGTTGGTGCCGCCGTAGCTGAGCTGCATTTCGAGCGCCCAGTTCACGGACTCGACCATGCTCTCGGTGATGAGAGCAAGCTCGGGCGAGAACGCAGCGCCGGGGTTGCACGACGAGGCAAGGTCGTAGCTGACCTGTTCGCGAAGCATGATGCTCGACGGCTTGACCGACACCTGCGCCGTCTTGCCGGCACGAGCGTCATTGAGCGCCGCGGCGGTACCGCGACTGTCACCGCCCCAGAACGTAAGGCCGGTGGGGCGCTTGAGCTGGATCGCGCCGTTGTACGACTCGCCGACCTTGTTGGCGGAATCGAAGCGAATGTTCCGCTGGAACGTCAGCGACTGCGGAACTGCCATCGTAACGGGATCGAGGTAGACCTTTTGAAGGATCTCCTGCGACGTCATTGTCTCTGCGGCCATGGTGCGAATCTCCGATGTGCTGAGCCGTATTGGCTCGGTGGACATCGACTCTTTCGCTTTGGGAGGGGTCTCCTACGTCCCTTGAAGGGGTAGTGGAGCCGCTCTCGGCCGGCCGCAAATCGTCGTTACTTGGGCGTGATTGAGCCCGTTTGCGCTACGCTACTACAACTCAGTTGCAAATGCAAGCCAATGTTGCGTTAGAAGCGCTTACCCCACGCGGAGGAGACGTTTTGGACGACCGTCCGGCCGTTGATGTCGGTGCTTGGCTGGCGCTGGCTCGCGTACTGTCCGCGCGGCGTGCGTGGCTGTCCGATGACGTCGCGTGGGTCGCGGGCGAGCTGCGGAGCCGACTCGATCTTGGTCGCCTTCTGCTGGTCGAGAAACCACTTGACATCATCGGCCGTGATGCGCGCTCGGCGCTGTTCCGTGGTCTCTGGCGCTGCGGGTCGCTCGTACTCACCAACGACTGATCGAACGAGCGCACGCGCTTCTCCCTTGGTCAGTCGCCGTTCCTCTTGCTGCTCTGCCGCGATCGTTGCGTCCGCCATCATCGCGGTCAGCACCTTCCGCAAACCCGGGTGAGCGACTTGTTCCGCGTCGAGAACGGCGTTGAAATCACGAGTGTAGACCGCGGAGGCTTGCTGCGTCTGGTACTCGATCGCCTTCTGTTGGCGCTGTGCTTCGATCGCCTGGAACTCGCGCTCCTTCGCCTCAAGCTCTGCGATCCGCTTCTGTTCCGGGGTCATCGCTGCGATCTGTTGTTCGCGCTCGAACAGTGCGCGCGCGATCGCAGACGGGTCGCGTCCGCTGCGGCGAAGCTCGGCAACGAGTCGGTCCGGATCGTCGAGTGCGGCGGACATCGCTTCCATCGCGGCTTCGGCTTCGGCGCGGAGACGGCTTGCTTCCTCGAATCGCCTGTTTGCGCTCACCTCGCGCTGCCGGTCGCGGATGAGCTTGTCGCCGGTGACGACGACGGGACGGCCGTCGATGTTCAGCTCGACTTCGTAGCCAGCAAGGTCAGCGACGGTGAGCCGCTTCGGCGTGTTCGGTGCTGGCTCGGTGTTCGGAGTGGGCAGCACCTTCTGCGGGTCAGCATCGGCCGGGTTGCCCGCTGGCCGGTCCTGTGCGCCCGTCTGAGCGGCATCGTGCGCGTCGGTGAGCTGCTCGAACGATACGCGACCAGACGGGGCGTCTAGGGGCGCCACTGTGGCAGCGTCAGGCGCCGGAGCGTCTGCGGGCGCGTTCGGATCGATCGCTGGCGTTGGCGGCGCCATGAGCGCGCGATACGCGTCCTCGGCGGACATCTTCGCGGGCGGATTCGGGGTCTGTGCTACGTCGGTCATGGTCTCTCCTCGTCAGATAGCCGGTGCTTGTGCCGCGGCGGGTAGTGATGCGGGCTGAGCGCCTCCGGGCTGTCCGCCCTCGGGGGCTGCAGCTGGGGCGTTCTGCATGTTCTCGGGGTTTGCGCCGGCATCGGGCGACATCGGCGCTTGAGCAGCCATTGCGGCGGCTTGCTGGGCCTGCATGACCGCGGCGCCGGGGCTCGGGTTCTGCCCTGTCGCGGCCAGGAGCGACATGCCTTGCGGCGACATCGTCATCTGCGTCCATAGGTCGACGTGCTGCATCACGATCGGAATGATCTCTTGCGCGCGCTGCTCCATCTCGGGATCGCAAAGCAGCGTCGCAAGTCGGCTGATGAGTAGCTCGTGCGGGTCCGTGGCGAGCGGCTGGTACGTGCCGCCATCGGAGATGATCTGCATGCGCCGTTCGGCCATCGTCTCAAGCACGCGCGGCGCTTCGAGTGCGGGCTGATAGCGGCCCGTGCTGATCATCTGGAGGTACTGCGGGACCGTGATCGCTTGCTGCGCGAGTAGGTTCTGTGCGACCTGGTAGCGGAACGACGCGGTTCGCATCGCCGTTGTCCCCATGTCGACCTTGATTCCGTCGAGAGCGTGAAGGTCGCTCCCCTTCCACCGGCGAACCACGGGCGCATTGTTCTCGCCGCTGATGTGGACGGTGTCTTCCTCGCTCACGAAGCGCTGGATGATCTTGAGCAACTGCCCGAGCATGCGCTTGTACATCGCGAACCAGCCGAACTGGAGCCGCGAGTTGTACTGCGCCGATTGCTGCTGCTGTAGCGCAAGCATCTCACCGGACGATGCCGGTTCGCTCTGCGCGTCTAGGCCCGTGAGCTGTCCCATGCCGGCGCGAAGCAAGTCGATCATCGCTTGGCCCGATGCTACGCCGCCGTTCGACAGGTCGAGCACCTGAGGCGGAGTCATCGACCGGATGATCTTCGCGCCGCTGACGTTCTGCACGTCTAGTTCCGCAGCCGGGTGCACCGAGATCCAAGCGCGCCCGTAGTTCTCGCGATTCGTGGCGAGCTGAGTCGTCACCGAGTCGATCGCCATCTGCGGCGCCGCAAGGTCCCACGACTCGCCGTAGCCGAACACGTCGCCCGGAGCCGTGGACGCTACCGACCACGCGACAGGAAGGTCGTCGTACGGCATCGGCGCGCGCGAGACGAGACAGTCACCGACCATGATCGCAGCGACACCATACGGCACGACAGGCGAGCGTCGGTGGTACAGCTCATACGTCGTGATCGTGTCGTAATTGCTCGTGCCGCCTTCGGTCGAGCCGAGGCCCTTCCATAGCCATCGGTCGTTTTCGTTCGATGCGCGGAGAATCTCTTGGCGGTACTCCGGATACCGAGCGGCCATCTCCCACTTGTCGCGCTGCACAACGAGGATGACCCATCGATGCGCTTCCATGTCCTGCGTGATGTCCGTGTCGCGAACGACCTGGTCAGGACGAAGCGACAGAACGCGGACGTCGCCGCTCATCTCGATCGATGCTTCCTGCACGATCTGCCCCATCATCGGGTCGACGATCTCGGGGACTTCCTTGATCCGTCCGCCCATGTCGTCCCACGTCGTCGCGGTCCAGCCCTCGCCCATGACGAGCATCAGCTCGGCGCTGTTATGAGCCTTCTGTTCCACGCTGTCGTCGAGGTACTTGTCGAGGACGGCCGTGCCGACTTCGATCGCCTCCGTAGTCGATGCGTCGTAAGCACGTGCGGTCAATTCGAACATCGGACGCGTGCCGGTCGTCATCGTCAACTGCTTACGAACGAGCGCGCGGATGTCGTTCATCCGGTAGCTGACGTTCTCGCCCTGCGCGCCTTCGAGCGTCACGTAGTGCGAGCTACGAAACCCACCGGTCGGGTCCATGCCGTAGTAGAGCCGGAGCATCTGGCCCCAGAGCGCGCGGCGTCCCGTGGCATCGCATGCGCTCCAGAACTTTTCGATACGGTCGCGCATCGCCGCCGCCAGTTCGGACGAGCTGACAGCGTCGCTCGCCCAATACTCGTTCTGGTTCGAGCCGTAGCCCGAGATGATGGTACCGCTCATCGGAAGGCCTCACGTAGCCGGGCGTTCTGATCGCGATGTGCGAGGCCAGGCGGGATGTAGTGCGTATGGTCCGTCTCGCCGTTGACGAGTGCGGGGGTGGGATTCTTGCGCCAGTCGATCGCGCGGGTGGCGTACTTGAGCGCGTCGATCGCGTCCCAATGGCCGAAGCCGGGCGACCGATCAAAGCTCGTGCGATTCGCGTTCCATGTGCCGCTCTTGAGGTGCTCGATCAGGACCTTGCAGCGCGGGTTGATGACGATGCGCTTGCGCTGAATGAGCATGCGTAGCTGGTTCAACGCAGCGTCCGCGTCGTCCTTCATCGCTGGCCCGAACATCACGCCCGGGCCGTGCCTAGAGTCGGCGAGATCGGCGAGCGTTTGCAGCGGCGCATCGGCGACGCGAACGGCCTTGCGGATGCCTAGCTCGGCTTCCTTGGCGCGGACCGCAAATCCAACGTCTAGGCCGCTCGCACGGTGCATTGCGATCTCGTCTTCGATCACAAGCTGGGCGTTCTCGAAATCGTACCAACACCACAACACGCACGTGAGGTCCTCGAACCCGAAGTCCGCGGCTACGTACCAGTCGAGCCAGTCGGGGCGCTTGCGATCGATCGTGCAGTCCTTCGCGACGTCGATCCACTCGGGGACGATAAGGCGCGTACGTTCCGCCACGTGCTCGCAGTACAGCTCGCGCTTGACCTCGGTCGACTCGCGTCCACCTAGTTCGGCAATGAGCGACTCGCGCGCTTCAACCGGGACGTGATCGCAGTCCTCGATCGTGTATCGGACCATCGCGCCACGCTCTAGGCAATCGGTCACAAGCTCGGTCAGGTAGTGAGCGGGGCTAATCGCAGGCGTAGACGCGACGAGACATCGCCCCTTCGTCGTGAGGAACTGCGGCAGCAATACGGACCGGTGCAGATGCATGAGCAAGTCGCTACGGACCTTGCCGGCCTCGTCCAGGATCGCGAGGTCGCATTCGGTGCCGACCTGGGCCTCGACGTCGCCCATCGTCTCGGCCGAGCCGAGGTGACACACGCTGCCGTTACTCCATCGCCACGTCGTATCCATGCGGTCGTACGTGGGCCGCATATGGGCCGGACACTGCTGCGCGACCCACGAGAACGCGGGCGTGACGAACTGCCGCCCGTGCAATTTCGTTGGCGCCACGTAGCGCACGATGGCACCGGGACGAGCGGTAGCGGCGCGGAACGCTGCGATCGCTGAAAAGATCGTCTTGCCCCAGCGACGGGAACAATCGATCGCGAACGTCGTCGCACCGCTCGCATCCCATGCGTCCATCGCGTGCAGCTGAGTGCGCGTGTACAGAACCCGCAAATCCCCCTTCGCCAGCGCGGCGCGAACGATCGCGTCGATTGCGGCTTGGGGGATCGTCGTCATCGACCGACTCTCTCCGGCGGGCAGATATCGGTCGCCGAGTGGAACGCAAAGAATCCACGATCGCGCGACGTCATTCGGCCGCGGTATCTACCGACGCGCACGTCACTCTCCGCACGCTCGACGTCACGTAGGTATCCGCTCGCGGGTCGCACCATGGCGACGAGGATCTCACGCATGCGATCCTCTGAGAGATCGTCGCAGTCGTCGGCCGTATCGATCCGTTCGATCCGCAAATACACCGACGCGCCGGTGGATTCGTTCTCTGCCATGGATACGAGCATCGCGCGCATGTCGATCTCTGACAGAGTCTCGATCATCGCGATCGCGGCGCCTTGATCGCGGATGAACGCTTCGGCAGCGAACCGCTGTACCTCCAGGCTGTCTGGACCCATCCCCACTACGATGGCTCCGCGTAATCGGTAGCAACGTCCGCACCTTCACCTGCGACTCCCATCGCGGCGATCATCGTGACGTCTCGCACCCGCAACGCGGACATGCGATCCACCGATTCGAGCGTTCGACCCATCCGCATCCGGAGCACGACATGGTCAAATGGCCCTCCCATCGCGGATCAGGCGGCACGATTGAGCCCGGCGCGTGGAATGCCATATAGCCCAGCTCGTAGTTGCTCCGCGTGCCACGATACCGCCCGACGCGGCACTCACGCTCGGCAATGTCGACGACTTGGCGCGCTACGCCGCCGCTGCGAATCATATGGACGAGCATCGCGCGAAGATCGGTCTCGGACAGTCCGTCGAGTCGATCGATCGCATCATCGCACTGCGCCTCGTATTCACGTTGCGCCTCGACAAGCTCGGACTCTGACATGATCGTGTGCATCAAAGCGCCCCACTCTTTTTCGCGCCGAGCACCATCGCAATCGCTTCGGCAAGGGACGTGGCGCCACGGTCGGCCGGCGTCTCTTCCCCGGCGTCTTCGAGTCGTTGCTCGTTGACGCGGTTGCGGATCTTCGGGTCGCCGTGGCGCCACGGAAACGATCGGGCACGCTCAGCGGCAGCGGTGGCCGCAGCCATCGTGCCTTGCTGTTCGTCGATGATGGCAGTCAGCCTCTGTTCGTACCTCGCGCGTGCCGACAGAATCGAAGCGTCCAACTCCTCGTCATCATGACGATATCGCTCCAGTGTCTTCGCGCTGATTCCGACCAGGTTCGCGGCGCCTTCGATGCTCATGCCACGCTCAAGTTCGGCCACCATGGTGATGACCATCTCGGGCGTTACCGGCTTACGTGGGCGCCCTGGACCTGCCATGTCATCGCCTCATCGCCAGATGATCGACCCGCCCGCTAGTAGTAGCGATGCTGGCCCGTAGCGTCTCGACCTCGCTCCGTAGCTGGTCGACCTCAGCGGTCGTAGCGAGCCGCCTCAATAAAGCCGCCTCGGTCCTATCGCGCACCCTCGCCTCGTGCAGCCTCATGCCGTACAGGGCCAGGGTCGTGACGCACACGGTGGCGACCTCAGCGATCATCGACGAGCCTTGATGAGGCGCTTCCGTTCGGCGCGCGCCTTCACTCGGACGCCGCGTCCGGGCGCCGTGTCGAGGATCTTCTGTTCCCGCAAGCTCGGATTGAGCGGCCACGCCGGGCGGTAGATCGGGTCCATCACGGCGCGTCCTTCGCGACGAGCGCGCGTACGGCGGCGTCCTTCGCTTCGAGCAGCTTCCGGAGCGCGACGGTCCGCTCGGGGTTGCGGGGGAGCGTCTCGACGAGCGAACGCGCAAGGTCACCGAACGGCTTCGAGACGACCTGGAGCCGCTCCGGGAGATGCTCGTACGCGAAGAACTGGAGGATGTGTTCGGTCGGCTGGGTCATCGATCGCGCCTCGGAGTCGCCAATATCGCCCTGGTGATAGACCTAATGCAGGCGTGATACGCCTGATGTTTGCCGACATCGACGGTCGTGCACGTATCGCCATCGACCAGGATCGTACGGACCCGGTACGAGTGGTCATGCCGCTCGACGACGTAGCCTCGGCTAGTGTGCGCAGGGACGTGGACGTCTACAGAGACGGCCGCGGCGCTTGGAATAGGGGCCGTGGCGTCCGGTGTCGCACTGGTAGTGGAGGTGGATGTCTGCGTCTTCGGTCGCTCGGCCATGGCCATCTCCTATCACAACTGGATTGCAGATGCAAGAGTGTGTCAGATGCAACTGAGTTGCAAGTAGCTGGGCGAATCGGCCGCAATGGCCCGTCGAAAGATTTATCGGCCGAAAAACAAGGCACTTCGCAACAATCGACATTTACTGTCTTGCATTTATTCTCCACGGGATCCATAGTCTCTGTGTGGCCGGCGAGAATGACCGGCCCGCGAAAGAGAGACCACAATGACCAGCATCTCCACCATCTCCACCTCCGACATCGTCACCCTCTCGCGCGGCCGCCTCTCGTACGACGGCAGTTACTCGATCGTCCTGGACTCGTCGACGTACGAGCGGGCCGCCAAGATGGCCCGCGGTAGCTACCAACTGGCGATCCTCTCGGGGTCCGAGGCCATCTCGGGTGGCACCCTCCGAGGACGCGCCAAGAGCTACGGCGGACGGTACGCCGCGAGCGCGAAGAATTTCCTCGCCCGCTGCGAGCGCGCTGGGATCGACGTGATGACCGTGGTCGGGCCGCACGGTCGCCGCGTTGTGGTTTTCGCCTGACAGGTCGAAACGCCCACCTCGGGCGTCCGCTGGTAGTGCCAGCGCTGATGAGACCACAAAGGAGCTACCAATGACCAAGTTCTACACCCCCGCCACGCTCGCCCAGATCGACGCCGAACTCACTGAGGCCGGCCACGACATGACCCGCGCGTGGGTCGCACTCTGCGTGGACGGTGTGGTCCACGGAGTGGGCACGACCGAGGCCAATGCGCGCCGTGACGCGATGGACTCGGAGGGGTACCAGGACATGAGCGACGACACCGAAATCGAGTTCGTCGCGATCACCGAGTACCAGGCGAGCCGCACTGACAACGGCCACGTCGACATCGCCATCCTCGTCCGGACGCACTGATGACCCGCAAGCGCGGTCGTCCGCCCGTTGCTGACCCGATCGACTCGACCCTGGCCATCCGCATCCCCGAGTCGCTCCGCGCCCGTCTAGCGGCTCGTGCGGCCCGGGACGGCCAGTCGGTGAGCGAGCTAGTGCGGGCGGCTATCGACGCGGCACTGGCCGAGTAGTTCTCCGCCGTAAACAAGCGCAACAACTACGCTAATGCGATCCCTGTAAAAAAGATGTTGCGCTTTCGATCGGCGTGCCCCATATTCTCTTTGTGGCCGGGAAGTCCGGTCCGAACCAGGAGCCAGCCGAATGAACCACGAAATCTACGCCTCGCACGCTTCGCTTCTGGCCGCGCTACGTAACGCTGAGAATGCGATCGTGGACGGGAACGCCCGCAACCTGTCGGATCGGACCATGGCCAAGCGATTCAAGGCGCTCTTTGCAGCAGAGGATGCGTGCAAGCGGGCGGGCGTATGCTGAGCCGCTACGAAATCGGATGGCTCTCTCACGACCTAGACGGGCAGATGATCCTCGCCGAATCGGAGGATGAGGCGCTCGATCTTTGGGCCGCTACCCAGCGGTACGGTTGGTCCAATACGTACTCCGACTTCGCGGATTGGTGCCGGGCGAATCGACACACGTCGGACCCGGATCACCTCGTCATCGCACACGGGCGGGCTCGTCTGTACGTCCTCGTTAGTCGTGCTCCGCGCGAGCCGATGCGTCCAGTAGACGTCACACACGAGTTTGTGGACGGGGATCGGTCGCCATTTCCGCTCCCGATTCGCTGCTACGTCTGAATAACCGACGTCCACATCATTGCGGAGCCGGGGCCCGGTCCCGTACGCCAGGGAGGGCCGGGGACCGGCTTCTACACTACCGTTCCGATCCGTTGACCGATTTCGGCCGATTCCGCAATGGTTTCGCCGAAACGGCCGAATACCTTGGTGAAGTGTCCCCCGAACCTTGGTGAAGTGTCCCCCGAACCTTGGTGAAGTGTTCCCCGTACCTTGGTGAAGTGTTCGCGAGCGCCTTGTTTTATGGCGTTTTCGCACGGAGCACCGGGGAGAAAATCCATGGGGGTGATCGTGTCGGGCCGATGCGTCGATCGTCATCTTCCCGGCGGTCTCGAGGAACGAACGGGCTGCTATCGACGCGCACGTGACAGACTGAACGTCGTCGTAACATCGCGTTACTATTGCGCTAATACGATTCTCGTAAAAAAGATGTTGCACTTCTTCGATGCATGACCCATATTCTCTTTGTGGCCGGGAAGTCCGGTCCGAACCAGGAGCCAGCAAATGACCAGCACCAAGACCACCACGATCGACGGCGTCACGATGACCCTTGGCGCGGCCGAAAATGTCGAGGCGACCGAGACCGACGTGGGAGAGGATGTCCGCCGACTGCGCGACGGCGAGATCGACTACGACACGCTCCTCACGGCGTGTCTCGACGGTCTCACCCCCAGCGAGGACGCGACGACCATGCAGCACTGGCTGGAGTACGTGGAGGCGGTGGTCGCGGTGGCCGAGGCGAGCTGATCGAATCCGTCGCGGGCATAGATGCCGTCCGGCTGGCACGTACGGCTTCTCCCCGCGTGACGGAATAACCGACGTCCACATCATTGTGGAGCCGGGGCCAGGTGCGCCACGCTAGGCCGTGCGTGATCTAGGAGTCGGCACACCCCGACAAACGCGCTAGGCGACTGTAGCACGTCCGAGACGAAGTGGTAGGCGCAGCTACCACCAAAGCTCAGCGAGTCGCGCTGTCCGTCTCCGCTGCGTCCGAGGCGCCTGTGCTAGTCAGCGGCAGCGCTAAGTCACCGGTACAGCCTTGGAGTGCTTGCGTCGTCCGATCCCGGTGCCTAGGCGACTTGGGCGAGTCAGGAGACCTGACCCACCCTGCGTCCGCCGGAGAGTCACGTACGGGAGCGATCCACTGCGCATCCTCCTGGCCTCTCATCTCCCTCGCCGCTTCCCTCGCAGCCTCAGCGACACACCCGGGACGCGCTTCCCCAGCAACAACCGCTAACGCGGGAGGAGAGGGGTGTTAGGTAGGGTGGGAGGAGACAGCTAACATAGTAAGACCTAGCCGATTTTCTGTCAATAGGTGGCACCTGAACTAAATCGCAACTGCGCGTAATCGTTCAGAATAAACTTTCGCTGAACCGTAGTTGGACGCTTGATCTATATCCGAGGATTTCACTAGCTCATGCAATCCTGAACGCTTGTGTTACCAACGGCTGACTTTCGTTCAGTAACGTAAATCGTAACGCAACCTCTCGTAACCACACACGTTCTACGATATCCGTAAAAAACATCTTGCGCTTCTCGAACCGATGCCCCATATTCTCTGTGTGGTCGCAGAGAGCGGCCCGAACAGGAGAGCGGAACGATGAATACCAAGAACGCCACCCTCGCGATTCTCACCAACGCTGGCCTCGTTGCTTCCGCGGAGCTTTCGGGCCTTCGCGGCGACGTTCGCGAGATTGGGACGCTTGGCGGCGTCGTCTACGTCCAGGTCCGCGATGGTGCGGCCGGTCGTCGGGACCACAACAAGGCGCTCAAGGCCGTTTTCGGCTGAGTCGCTGACAACCGAACGGAGCACATCATGGACAACCACCCCACCCATCTCGATCGCCTAGTCGGCGCCGACTATGACCGACTCCAGTGCGGAGGCGCATATGTCCCGCTTCGGACGCGGTTCGTCCCGGCGTATTCCGGCGAGCGTCCCACGTGCCACGGATGCGCCGCTATTTTCGATGCCGGGCAGGAGCGTGTACGCGCGGAGTACGAGCGCCATGCGGCGTCCTACGCGGTACGCAGCCGATCGGCATCACGGAGCCCACGCCGATGATGTCCACATGGGTATCCGTGACCGATCGGCTCCCGGAGAACGATGTCACCGTCCTGGTGGCGACAAGGTATGACTACATCGTGGCATCGGGATGGGACGGGAAATTCCGAGCAACGGGCGAATACGACTGCGACGACGATATCCGCGGAGTCACTCATTGGATGGAGATCCCCGATGTTCCGGAAATCGCAGATCCGTAAAAAACATCTTGCACCATCCCAGTACATGCCTCATATTCTCTTTGTGGGCAGCACGAACCGGCCCCGGAACAAGGAACCGACCAATGTACAGCCACATCCTCGCTATTCTCGACGCCCAGACCGAAGCCAACGGTGCAATCCCGTACGTGGTCGGCTCGTGCGATGGCGAGGAATTCGAATGCACGACGGCGGAATTCCTGGAGTCGAACGAGTTCGACGGGATCATGATGCACGACATCGCCGAGATGGCCGTTGGCACATCGTACTCGGGCGGTGGCGGCGCATCGGCCGAGTGGTCGATCACACGTATCGCATGAGCGCGACCACGACCAGCAACCTCCCGGAACAAGGAACCGAACATGACCAGCACCGAACGTACCATCATCCGCCTCGGCCGTACCTCTGGCGTCCGTGCGGCGAAGCGTCTCGGGTCGTTCTGGGGCGCCGAAGCCTCGCAGCATCCGCGCTCCGTCGACTGCTTCATCGACGCCGCGTTCGCGGACCTCGGTCGTGCGCTCCCCGGATTCTTCGGCTTCGACCCGGTGACCGCGCGAGAAGTGGTCGCACTCCATGTGCTTGCGGCTCGATCGGTCTGATCGCGCCCTGCGCCTCGGTCCGGGACCCTCGTCCTGGTTCGCACGGAGGATGCGATCATGTCCAAGTACACGTACGTCGTACGTCAGTTCAACGGCGCCCCGGTTCGGACCTTCGCCTCATTGGCCGCGGCAAGGACGTGGGCGCGATCGCATGCTGTCCTCGCCGGGATCCCTCGATGGGATGCTCACGCTGAGGCGATGGTGTGGCTCGGGTACTACAGTCGCGCCGATGCGATCCGATGCTGGGCGTTCCCGCCGCCTAGCCTGCGGCTCCGCATCGAGCGCCACAAGCGCACCTAACGCCACAAAAGCGAGCGCCACCGCTGTGGACCGGTGGCGCTCTTCTCGACCGTTTCCAGTCCTTCGGCTCGACGTGGGAAGCGTCTCGCCTGCCGCTAGAGTGACCGCGCCTTGCGGTGTCTAGCGGGCTTACGTTGGTGGAGTCGAACCACTTGCCGAAGCCGCTGGGTTACAGTCCGCTGGGCAGTGATCGCAGTTGCAAGACGTCGCGTGCGGTTCCGGTGGCTTCGCCGGAACAGGCATGCGTCTGTCCAGCTCCGCAGACATAGCCTTCCGCCTGCTCTTGATCGCGCGCCGCGTGTCTTCTGCGAACGAACCGCGGTGATCGTGAATGCGCTCCTCCATGGCTGCACCGCGGGCTAAGCTGAGAACTAGATCACTGGTTTTCATATCTTCAGGAGCCACGTCTACGGGCATCACACCACCTCCACGGTCTTATCGCCATCTGCATTCGGCCGATACAGTAGCTTCGGACCGCGATTGCACGGAAGCTCGATCATCGGCTCCAGTCCCAAGATCTTGAGCACGGCGCAGCACTCTTCTGGCGTGCCTTCCACAGTGGTCGGCGGGATCGTTTCGAGGGTGAGCTTCATCGCTGCACCACGCAGGCCGGCACGCACGCGCCGTCATGGTACAGACCTCCGGCGCGGAGGCATGCCAGTTCGACCGCGTGTTCACGGGCACGGTCGCGCTGATAGTCCACATCGGTCCGTACGTCGCAGTCCCGCATGCACGCTCCGAACGCGACGACAACGATCGCGATGAGAAGGCACAAGATCACGTCTTTTGCTGGTTCGGTCATGGCTTCGCACCCCGTCGCATCGCAACGACAGCCGCATCGGCCGCATCAAGCGCAACCTCTAGATGGTCATCTAGCGCTTGGCTCCGCTGATCGTACCGTCGGGACTCCTCTACGGCCCATGCGGCCATGTGATTGTGCACGTTGCCCCACACGATCGTCTCGTGCCGAGTCATTCGCTTTCGCTGACGAGCGTTCACTTCGCACCCCACGTATGCTTGCGGCTCCACTCGTCGTACGCCCGCACCCTATCGTACCGCATCGGCACCGTCAACGGCCCGGCGAAAGAATCTTCCGAAGCGTATCGCAAATCGGCGAAATCGCACGTATCGGTCGATTTCTGTCAAAAACATATTGCGCTATCCCGAGCCGGGTGTCATTGTTCGGGAGTGGTCGCAGAGAGCGGCCCGAACAGGAGAGCGAACGATGAACATCCGAACTGTCGCCAAGGAAATGCCCGCAGGCTGGTACGCGAAGACCTGCCACGCACAGGCGGAATCGTTCGGACCGCACGCAACAAAGTCTGCGGCGATCGCGTCGGTTCGCGCCGCTGGCTTCAACTTGGTCGTTACCGGCGTCTCCGCGCACCGGCACGACGGAACCGGTCTAATGCTCGTCCACGAGCGGTTCTGATCGCGCCCTGCGCCTCGGGCCTCGACTTCGGTCGACGCTCGCACGGAGGTCACGATATGCAAACGCAATACTCGATTTCGCCCCTGTTCATCCGCGACGACGAGGAAGATGCTCGCCGCGTTGCTTCCGACGCGGGCAACTATCCGAATTTCGCCGCAGCTTCCAAGTCTGCGAGCGAGATGGACCGGCGCTATCCGGTCCGGAACAGCTATGGGTGGATCGTCGCGATCTCGGTCGACGGCGGATTCACCTGGATCTGACGCCCCTTCCCTTCACCGTGCGATCGCGATCGTTCGGTGTGTGGAGGTGACGACATGTTCAGCGAACCAACGCCGCACGAAACGCTTCGGCAAGCGGAGGATCTCTTCTATCGGCACGACTGGACCGGCCTCGAAATGGCGCTCCTGTCCGTCCAGCAAGCGCACCGGGAAGGCGTAGTAATCGACACGCCAGACGTGCACCTGTACGTATGGCTCCGCAACCGTCTCGAGTACATCAAGGGGGACCAATGACTAACGCACCGTTCTCATTTTCGATGACCTATTCCGAAGCCGTCGCGGCCGGTCTGCAGCCGGAGACGACCGAGACGATCGAATCGTCTGCCATTGTCCGCGGCGAGGATGGTCGGCTTGCGCGATTCGTAGCGATTGATCGCAGCGGTCCACATCCGATCGCGTGGGTTAGTTACCAGGGGTGCGCCGAGTACGGACGGATGCTCTCTCGGGCGATCGCGGTGAACGAGGAGGTGTGCCGCACCGCCTAGCCGCCTCTGCACGGCCCGTCCGGCATCGTCTTGGTGCGATGGGCCTTACCGTGGCGTGACGGGATTCCTGCGCCGGCCAGGGGCCTTGTCGCGCACGGTATCGGCCCGGAGCGCCCAGGCACCGATGCAGACCGCCTCGGCCTCGTCGTCAGAGCACGGGTGTCCCGTCTCCGTTTCGGCCCGCTTGGCGGCTCGTAGCGCCCACTCGTCGCTCTTGACGCCCCAGCCGCCTCCCAGGACCTTCGCGCGCCACGTCTGGGGGTAGACACGGACGATCCGCGCCGCTGGCACTCCGCACGACTCTAGAGCGGCCTGCCACATGCCCCACGCCGCGCCGATACCCGTCATGGTCGCCGTGTACCAACGTCCACCGGGCGCCCACTTCTCAGCGACGACGATGAGCTTGCGCCCCGACCGAGACTCCTCGGCCTGCGCGATTTCGATCGCGAGGACTCGTTGATCGTGCGTCGTAGCAGTCCCACTCGCGATGCACCGATCGAACGCGAACACGGCCCATCCCGACGTTCGGCCCGGATCGATCGCTAGGATCGTGACGGGGATCGGGTCGTAGGCGGATGTCATCGTCGCGACCTCGGACGCGCCGTGTACGTCTGCGGTCCGTCCTTCGCTTCGGCTTGGACGCACGAATTGCTACGCAGAGGATTGCTCGGAGTTGACGAGTAGTCGCCGTAGATCGTGCAACGCTGGTTGTGGTGTCTCCCGACCATGTGCGGGCAGTCCATGCAATGCGTCGCGGTCGTGCTCGGCCCGAGCGGAAGGCGGATGTGGCGGGTCACGACATCGTCTCCTTCGCTTTGGTTCGGATCGTCTTGTCGCCGACTTTCATCGCTCCTCACTTTCTTTGCCGTACGCCTGCTGAGTGCAGTGATAGTACCCGCACAGGTCGCAGCGGTACGTGCGAAGCCGTTTCGAGTTGCTGCGGTTCGCTTTGATCGCTTCGGCGTGTCCCCTGTAACAGCGCTTGCCGGTGGGGCAGGTCACGGCCTCCTCTCCACGAACGCCCTAACCGACTCGCCAAGGTTTGCGATGATGATCTCGTCGATCTCGTGTTGGGTCATCGGACGCGCCTCGGTCGCATACACGCCGTCGATGTATCCGGTGATGTACTGGTCCGAGTATCCGACGCTAGATGGCTCTACCGCGGTCCGTGTCGACGCGTTGCGCCCCAGCTCGATCCGAAGCTCGACAAGAGCCTCGCATAGTAGCTTAGCGTCACAGTCCACCTTATCGGTGCGTAGCGGGGTCTTCTCGTAGCTGTCGAGGGACGCAGCGAGGAGTGACGATAGCTTTCGGACGCGTGCGATTTGGTTGGTCATCGCTTCTTCTCCAGTCCGCGCAACACTTCGGCCCGCTGGCGCACGTGCTCCGCTTCGATCGCTTCCTGTGTGCGTCGGTCCGCCTCGATCACGTCCTCGGTGCGGATGATGCGCGGCTTTTGATGCGGCAGACGGATCGGGGTGTTGAAGATCGAATTCATTGTCCGCGCTCCTCGTTCGCTGGCGTCCACCCGAGTCGTTTCGCTTCGGACTTCCACCAGTTCGCACGAATCGTTTCGCCGCAAAGGTCGCGACGCAGGCGGCAACACTGCGACTCGTATTGCTGCGATCGTCGGTGGAACGATGCGGCTTTGCGCTTCCATGAATCACGGTCGCGATCCCAATCGTCCAGCGCACGATGCCAACACTTACGGAAGTCGCTCGCTCGGAGGTGACCCGCATAGAACGCGCACGCCAAAGCTGCGAACAGCCAGACGATCATGGATGCGGCGTTCACGGCATCACCTTCGCCGCGATCTTGTACGTGCTGACCGATTCGATCTCGACTTCGATGGATCCGATGAAGGCCCATTTGACCTTGCCACAACAAGCGCGATTGAGCCAGTCAAATGCGACATCGTGACCAATAGTACCACCATAGGTGTTGAGCATCACGACAGACTCGATCTGATCTCCGTTTGCGTAGAAATTCACCGTCACAGTTCGCTTTTCCATCGTCTCTCCTCCTACGTGTTGTCGCCGCGGCCTGATACGCCGCGGATGAATCGGTCTGCTGGTTCGTTGATTTCACGGACCATCATTTTGATGATCCGGTCGGACCTCAAACTAGCTGCCGCGGACCGTTCGACCTGATCGATTCGTTGCCGCGTCAACCCATAGATCCACGCGATCGCGAACGACGATCCATCGCCGCTTCCGCCCATTCGCTTGTGGAAATCGATCTCGGACGCTACGGGCCACAGCGGATCGCGATAGTACCGCATTGCGAATGCTGCATTGCGCAGGTGACGCGGAATCGATTCGATGCAATCGATCACATGCGACTGCACATCCGGACTCGGATCGTATTGGTAGCACGGAAGCGACAGCAACTCTTTGAGCCGCATCGTAGCCGGATGCGATAGCAATTCTTCTTCCGCCGCATCTTGTCGCGCCGCGCGGCCCATACGCACATGATCCGATTCGAGCCGAGCTAGCATCGATCGATACGCCTGCGGCTTCCGTTTCGATCGACGCTTCCGCTCCGCTTCGTAGTGCCCCGAGCACATGCCGAGCGCTTTATGAGCGCGACGGCACCCTGATACAGTGCATTGCGTGTATGTCGGCGTCCAGCTCATGTCATCACCATCGCCGCTTCCACGGTCGACCACGGGATAAGACGGGACACGCCCGATGCTTGATCGGCCTGGGCTGCGGCCTCGGCTGCGGCCTCGGCTGCGTGCCGGGATGCGGACCGGGCTGCGTGCCGGGATGCGGACTCGGCTGCGGCCTCGGCTGCGAGCCAGGCTGCGTACCAGGCTGCGTACCGGGCTGCGTGCCGGGATGCGGACTCGGCTGCGGCCTCGGCTGCGGACATTCGGGCCGCATCTCCCGAACGACCCGCAGCGATCGCTTCCGTGATCGCTCCCGCATGATCCGGCGCATGCTCGCGGAACCACGCTTCGCCGATCTCAGCGACGCTCGCCGCAGAGTCGCAGGCCAGTTCGCGCCAAACCGACTCGGTAACGTCCACGTCGACATCGACATTGCAGAGTAGCCAGTACATCCAATCGGACCGCCGGCAAGACGTCCAGCATTCCTCAGCCGAATCGCACGTCAGCGACTCAAGCCACACGATCGATTCGTTGCACGCGCGCATCGTCCGCAGCGCCGCGATTAGGTCCAGACGGGTCATTCCGTTACCTCCACTCGCCATCGTTCCATGACGCTATCGGGGCGTCAATAGCTCACGTATGATTTTTTCACGATGCGTCCGGATGAACGCGGCGACCTCGGGATCGGCGACGCGACCACGCGAACGGAGCGAGCCGTCTGGAGCGATGTACATCGTCACAGATTCGGACGCGAGGACGCCTAGGAAGGACCAGCGGTCGACATCACCAGACCTGGTCATCTTCGCTCGCCACTTCGGAATCCGCCTCGACTTCGGTTGTGTAACGGTCGAGCGCGAGCGCGACCGCGATCGGTTCGTTCTGACCGAGCATTGGCGTGTAGATTGGTTGTGGAAACTTCGCTCCGTGAATGCGCATCTCGGTCCGATGGATCTCCAAGTCCAGGCCACGAGCGCCAGAAATCGACGAGATCGTAGCGATGCTCTCCGGTCCGATGAGCGGACACAGCAGCAGCCGAGTGTGCCACGTGCGGAGCGTTTCGTGCGGACGCTGGGCATATGCGTTGAACGCCATGTCAGTCACCTCCGTAGCGGCGATCGTCCGGAGCATCGTAGCGACGTTCGATGTTGACGAACGAGGCGGACTCGGCCCGGAACATGGCTTTGATGACGCACTCCGGTCCGTTGCGCTGCTTTCCGATGATGATCTCAGTCGTCCCGTCAGACGGGTCGACGCCGAAATCATGTGGTTTGATGTCGCGCCCCTTGAAGTCCTTTTGGACGTCCTTCGACGCCTGCGCCGCGTAGTATCCTGGTCGGTACAGAAGAAAGATCGCATCGGCGTCTTGCTCGATCGATCCGGACTCGCGAAGGTCGCTCACCTGAGGGCGCTTGTCTGGGCGCTTCTCGCACTCGCGATTGAGCTGCGCGAGCGCTACGACCGGAACGCCTAGTTCCTTAGATAGCTCCTTCAGGCCGCGTGTCATGTCGCCCACTTGCTGCTCGCGCGACATGCGATGGTCAGCGGCGCGCATGAGCTGGACGTAATCGATCACGATTGAGGACAGCTTGCCGCGTGCAGCCAAGCGACGGCAGCGCGACCGGATCTGCGCAAGCGAAATCGCGGGCGTGTCGTCGATGTAGATCGGAAGATCCGACAGCTTTATCATGGCTCGGTTGAAGTCGGACCAGTCGTCCTTGCTCATCTTCGCGGCGCGCATGGTCTTGATGTTTGTGTTTGCCTCGGCCGCAACGGCGCGCATTGCAACCATCGCCGCCTGCATCTCCAACGAAAACACCGGTACAATCCCGCGTGATGCAGACGACATCATGATAGTCGTCATGAGAGACGACTTCCCTTGTGCCGGTCGTGCGGCAACCACGTACAGCTCACCAGGTTGTAGGCCAGTTGTCGCGTCGTCGAGTGCGTGGATACCAGTTGGAACGCCGACGGTTGCGCCGCCGGCTGCGGCAGCTCGTTGGATCTGAGCGGCCACTTCGCTAAGTGCCCGGGAGATATGTTGAGGTCCGTCCCCGACCGACGTGGCTGCGATCGCTTTGATGACAGCGTCTTCGGTCTCTTCAATAAACTGGTCCGGATTCAAATCGACTTGGTACGCGCTGGCTAGCTGTGTGTTCAGAACGGACATGAGGCGCCGAACCGACCCAAGCTTGGCGATCTGCGCCGCGTAGTGCTCCGCGCTCGTGATGGCCGGAACCTTGTCGAAAAGGCCGAGCAGGTACTCGTCCCCGCCTGCCTCGTGAAGCGTACCATGTTTGATTAGCTGCTCGCGCACCGTGATTTGGTCGATCGGCTGAGCTGCCATTGCGAGCGAATCGAACGCACGCCAGATCGTTTGGTTGGCCGGGGAGTAAAAATCCGTAGCGTGGACGATGCCCTCCACCAGGCGATACACAGACGGATCGATCATAGCTGCGGCGAGTAGCGACGCTTCGTGGTTGGGCAGGTTCGGGGGGACACGTTGGGTCATCGCGCGGGCTCCTGCTTCTCGGCTGCTGCCATGTCTTTGAGACGGTGGTATTCGGGTAGTAGGCGCCGCTTCTCGGTCAGTAGCGTCTCGTTGCTGGGATCGGTCACCAAGGCGATACGATTCGCCTCTAGGCGTTCGCGGATGGCTTGGAAGGCGGCAGAGGTGGGCGTTGTCGCCGACAACAGTCGAGGTCCTTGGCGCAATATGTACTTCCCGACGTTCTTGGCAAAGAACGCAAACGGCGTGTGTGATGTGCGGTGCTCGTGGTCTTCGGCTGCGCACTCGGCGGCTGATCGTATGCCTTCTAGGATGCGTTCGGGTGTTGAGTTTTCGTACGCATCTGACATGCTTGCCAGCAAGTCACGAGCCTGTTCGTATCTGCCCTTGCCAGTGACTGGCGGACGGCTTCCTGTGTGTTTGGAGATGCCGTCGCGATATGCGGATATCGCCGCAGCGATCTGTGGGTCCATAGACAGGTCCATTCGGGCCTGTGGCGTAATGCTTGGTGGAGCGTCGTCGTGCGGTACTTCTTCGTTAGAAGAAGTGGGGACGGGACGGGACGGGACGGGAGAGCGTAACTCACATGTTACGTTAGCCGCATGTAACGCGTTACCGACGCGTTGCTTGGCGATCTCCCTAGACTTCCTAGTGCGAGCCACAGAGCCGGCCCGCTTAGCCTCAATCTCCGATTTTGTAGGCTGATAATGGTTCCAGTCGCGAAACTGATACCCCCCAGTGGCCAACGTCCAAAGACCAACTCGGACTAGCTCTGCGGCCGCCTTTGAGGCTTGGAATGGAACCAGCTTACGAAGCTGCTTTTCCGGGACGAACCCGTCTGTGAGTTGGCTTGCGGACCAGGATCCGGCCAATGTCCACAGCGAAATCGCCTCGGCCAAGCGCCCACCAGACTCAAGTTCGGCCAGCTTCATATGACTGTGGAACGAATCGTCGACGGCGAACCAGGTCATAGACGTTCCTTAGGCGTATGCCCATTGAGCATGTCGAGGATTTTGTCGGCCGCGACATGCATTTCCTCTGCGCTTAGGACCGGTTCGGTGTTTTTGATCCTCGGTGCCGGTCGGGGCGAGGTCCATTCCGATTCGTATGATGGTGTGACCGTCTCGTCCAAGACCTTGTCCGACTTTCCGGCGTTGCACGGCTCGCACGCCGTAGTCAGGTTCGACATGGTCGACTTCCCACCGATTGCGATAGGCACAACGTGATCGACTCGCAGCGATCTCCGCGTTCCTTGGACGCCGCAGTAAGTACATCTGAACCCATCGCGGCGGAGCACGTCAAAGCGGAGTCCGGCAGCGATCGACCGCTGCTTACGCGCCTCCTCCTTGGTTGGTCCAACACGGGCCTCCAGCGTACTTACGCGATTCCGGAGATGGTTGATCTCTTTGATGATGTCTTCGATGGACGGTTCGTTATGAACGCTCATCGAAACCCACCGATGAATTCGGTCGATCGAATATCCACAGATTTACCTTCCTGTCTGTGCCGTCGTCCTGATTAGGACCCCCGCTTACGTCGATTTGCGCAACGACGTAAGCGGGGTGGAGGTAACGGAACGAACTCAGGCTATCACGGCTAGATGCCTAACGCAACCTACTGTCACGCCTCACCCGTCAGTACCCACGTCACACTGACGCCGCAAGCCTCTGCCAGCCTCCGTAGCGTCTTCGGATGCGGCCACCATGTTCCGATCTCAGCCGCGCTCACACGAGACCTACAGACCCCGCTACGGGCCGCCACGTCCCGCTGGAGCAGCCCCAGCGAAACCCGCGCATCCCGCAGCCGACATCGGGGAGCGTCACGCATCACGACGCCTTCCGATGCGGGCTAGGCGGCGGCGAGTGATGGAGCGCGTCGGTTACGGCCGATAGCATGCTCGGACCTTCGCCATACGTCACTGAGCCGTTCGACCATATCGCATGAGCAACGTAGACGTCGAGCCTCGTGACGAGCGGATCTGCGTCGCTAGGCTTGTGCGATCCGTGAACCTGCGTGACATAGACTTTCACTGCAAACCTCCATGCGGCCGATTCCCAACGTCCCCATACTTCTCGACCTGGACGCGCCCAATCGCATCCTCAAGCGCCGCCTTGGCCCGGTACAGCCGCCGTAGCGCCGAGTCACGATCGAACAGGCATCACGATCAGAACGTGATCACGCGAGTCGATTGGAGTGACGACGATAGGATCGGTCGATCGTCCCATCTCGATTGCGATCGTGTCGGCCTTGGACGCTGCAAGCGATGCGACCACGTAGCTGGCACGAGCCATGATGGACACCTCCGATCCGGCGTAGTCAACGTCCACGGCGTCGTGAGCATCGCCCGACGAATGGGACGACGACAGAGACACCGACCCATCAGACACCACGATCTTGATCGGAAGCGTAGGATCGAGCGTGGACGTCACGCGCTTGACCGCATCCGCAAACAATTCACGGTCGACCACGATGCGATGCGCAGACTTATCCGGGATAACGCGCTCATATCCTGCGATGAAGTCAGTTCCGGACAGCTTCGCAGAGAACGTCACAGACGGCGTTTCCACGAACAACGTCGCTCCGGATACGCTTACGCCAACGCTGGCTGTTCCAGCGGCATCTAGGGTTCGCCGAAGCTCGGAAACGGACCGTTGCGGCACCATCACTACAACGGCGGATTCCGCCGCCGACTGAATGTCGCAACGAGCGAGTGTCTTACCGTCGGTAGCTACGGCTCGGATTCGGTCTCGACCGATATCGACGTGGATGCCATTGACGTGAGGTGTCGATTCGTCGAGAGACATCGAATGAGCGACTCCGGAAAGAGCCGACGCAAACGCCTCGGCCGGAACGTAGACGGCCGAACCGTCCGAAGGTTCGGGGAGCAACGGGTACTCCGATGCGTCGGAGTACGGCATACGCTGACGTCCGCGTCCGGACCGAAGCTCGAAACGACCCTCCGACGCTTCAGCTGTCACGTCGCCGTCGGCGAGACCACGAAGCGCATCGACGAGTTGTTTCGCCGGCACCGTAATCGCCCCGGACGAGTGCACCGACGTGGCATCGGCTGACACAGACGCACCCGTGTACAGGTCCGTGCCGCTGATGCAAAGCCCTGCACCCACGTCGATCTTGACCGACGTTAGCGACGCGATGGGCGACTTTTTGGCCGCAGCGTTTGCCGCGATGGTTGCGGCTCGGACGAATTCCTTCTTAGCGATCGTGAACTTCACACTCCACCTCCGTTGATGATTGAGAACAGATCCGTCTGCGATTCGCCAGCGATCGCAGCGTTTGCGAGATTGCGCGCAGCTTGCTCGTAGTAGCTGCGCTTTAGTTCAATGATGACAGCCTTTCGCCCTTCCTCGATCGCGACGACTCCCTCACTTCCGATGCCACCGAACGGCGACAGGACGACGTCGCCGGGGTTCGTCCAGAGGCGAATGGCGCGGCGGATGACTTCGAGCTGGAGCGGGCAGATGTGACGCTCATCGTCATGCTCGCGAGCACTTCGATATTGGAGCGTATCGTTCGGGTCGATGTCGGCCACGCAGATTCCGAACCCATCGGAGTCGGTGCCCGAAGTGGTGACCCAGACCGGCGAGGCATAGCGCTGCCATAGCGCTACCGGGAACTCTTCCGCCGTGTGCGCGATCGGTTCGTCGTTTACTCCGGGCTTACGCATCGTCACGAGGTAATCGTTGATGCCCTGACGAGACATCGCGGAATCTTTCCGGATCGTCTTATGGAGCAGACCAAGCGCCTTGGTTCGCTGCATCGCGGTGACCGGGTCTTTCCAGATCGCAACCTCCGAGTGAAAGATGAACCCTTCCGACTGGAAGGCTCGAATCAGGTCGCCGCGGAAATCTTTCAGCCCGATGAACCCGTGATGCGCCTTGCTCGTGGGGAGCAGCATGCAATGCATGGACAAGATCCGTCCTGGCTTCATCACGCGATACAGTTCCTTGATAGCGAACGCGAAGTGACGAAAGAACTCGTCGTCGTCCTTCACGTTGCCGATGTCCCGATCGGACGCGCTGTACGTATACAGCGACGAGAACGGCGGCGAAAAGATCGAATATCCGATCGAGTTAGCCGGGAGACCGCGAAGCACGTCGACACAATCGCCATTGTAGATGGAGAATCGCTCGCTGACAGATTGATTGATGACGTTCACGGAACCCTCACTACGTTGCGAACCCACTGGGAAATGACCGGCTGCGAGACGCCGAACCGCCTCGACAGCTGCATCTGATTTTCTCGACCCAACCACTGTTCGATAGGCTTCATTGCGCAACCTCCTCTACGAGCCATTCCGGGATACGCATAGGCACCGACGCCTCATACGTATTCGTGACGCGATGCGTCCCGCGAACCTCAGCCCGGACACTCTCCGACGCCTCGCGCGAAAGCTCGTCCGCCATGGTATCAGCGTCCCGTTGTTTGCGCAATAAATTTTGAACGACAGCGCCTTCAAGCTCTGAAGCGAACACGTCGACGAAGCATTCGTTGACTTGCCCGAAGCGATGGATTCGCTTCACGGACTGGTGGTAGGTCTCCCACGAATCGGTGACGCCGACGAACGCCATGCGGTGGCAGTGCTGCATGTTCAGGCCGAACCCGCAGATCGATCCTTTGCTGACCAGTACGCGCGCCTCACCGGACAGAAACCGAAGGATCGCAGACTCCTTGTCATCGGACGTCATCGAACCCGTGACTTCCACCGCTCCTCGGATCGACTTGGTGAGTGCGCGAGACTCGTTGTTCAAGTCGCACCATACGATGAACGATTCGTCCGTGCCGTTCACAAGCTCGGCGCATTGCGCAACACGAGCATCCACGCTCCCCTTGCGCGCGGCGCGGCGCTCCATGAGCGACGATGCTGGCTGAGCGAACAGCAAACCGGACGCGCGCACGGATTCCGCATCGGCTTCGATTGTGTGGTGGGAGACCGTGAGCGGAGGCAGTGCGTACGAAGATCCGTCATACCCAAGGTCCTCGGGCGACCGAACGAGCGCTCCCCACGAAGCGATGAATTTCCAGAACGCTTGACGTGCGTGCCCCTTGAGTCTCCATTTCTGCGTCTCGCCACCGTCGTGCACGAAGAACTCTGCGAGCATTTCGGACTGCGAGCAAATGCCGAGAAACTCCGCATGCGACCCAAGCTCCATGTAGTCGTTTGGGCTAGGCGTCGCTGTGCAGCATAGCTTGAACGGAGTGGCTCCAAAGGCTTCCGTAAGCTGCGCGCGCGTCTTGGACTCGGAGTGCTTCAAAATCGACGACTCGTCGCACACGATACCACCGAACACAGATGCATCGAACAGATGAACGCGATCGTAGTTCGTAACGTTGATGCCCGGCCGAACGTCCGAAGCATCACGGCAAAGCGTCACAACGATCCCAACCTTTGCACCCTCGGCGACCGTTTGACGAGCCACTGCCAGCGGCGCGAGAATGAGCACCGGTAGCCCCGTGTGTACCGCGACATGGTGTGCCCACGTCAGTTGCATCCGGCTCTTTCCAAGGCCCGTGGACGCAAATATCGCGCAACGCCCGCGACGCAACGCCCAGATCACAAGATCTCGCTGGAACGGGAACAAATCCGTTGATGGTTCGGCGTCGAAGCCGACAGATTCGTGATGTTTGAATTTTGTTCCGAGAAATTCTTCGTAGTTATTCACTTGAATGCCCTCTCCCTAGCCACCATCACAAGGTATTCGATCGCCTCGGAGTCTTTCGCGAACCGAATCGGAGCGGTCCGCGAGTACAGCGACAGCATTTCGGTCCCGACAGCTACGACGAGCTTGCCGGCGTTCGTCGCGTAGCCAGCCTCAAACGTTGCGCCGCGACTGCCCTCGTCCAGCCACAGGACCGCATCGGCCGCATCGACTCCGGCGAGGTCGTACGTTCGCGCGTCCATGTTCTCGTCATCGGTCATGTCCGCGTCGACAAGGCCGCGATCGCGACGTTCCACCATGCGTCCCATCCAATCGCACGGGACGAGGAAGCCTAGGCGGATGAGTGCGGTACGGACGCGGATGCAGCGGTCGAGATCCTTGCTCGGTCCAGCGACGAAAACGATCATCGCGATCCCCTCCTCATGAACGTGTTCGCAGCCCCAGGACAAGCCAGCACGACCCATCCCTGTTCGATCCGTCTACGAATGTGCGCCGCGTCGATCTTTCCGCCCCAGATGCTTGGGGTCTGACCTCCGCACGCGTGACGTTCGCCTCGCAGCGTTGCGCGAACCGTCCGAAGCGTATTGAGCCACAACGCCTTACCGCGCGACTCCCACGGGACAAGTCGCTCCGGCCATCCGATTGGCATCGTCGCGTCAGCATTGAGCGTCTCGATCCATCGCCGCGAATCGGTGCGCCCCACTGCGAACGCGCGTCGGTGCATCGAACGAAGCTCAATGACCGTGTACCGCCCGCGCGCTTCCGTGATTGCAACGCAGTCGATCTCGCGGAACGTAGCCTCATTCGCACACAATTTGGCGAGCGCCACTTCACGATCGGTCCAGTCCTGCGCATGCACTGGACTGCACGGCTGAAACCCGGCGATGATCAGAACGATGCCGAGAAGCGTCGCGTAGACGTGTTCGGGGCGGGTCATCACTTCGCCCTCCGCTGCACGCTCATCTCCCGCACGACAGCACGGAGGATCGCAGAGAACCGCGCGGACACAGGCGTGTTCCGCATCCGTTCCTTACGCGGCGCGTTGATGACCGTGGTGACGTCGTCCTTCACGTTCACGGCACGAGTCGAACGGGTCAGGAAACCTCGGGCCGGTGCGCCCGGCTTTCCGCGCCATTCTTCGCGAACGGCCGGCAAGATTACGACGGGTTTGTGTGCTTCGTAGATGGTTCGCATCGGGTCAATCCTCCAACAGTGCAGTGACGTTGCAGCCGAGCGCATCGGCTATTTTGCGGAGCGTGCGTAGCGATGGCGGGATAGCATCGCTCGTTTCGATCCGGTGAATGGTTTGCCGCGTGACGCCCGAAGCCTGCGCGAGATCTTCGCGGGTCCAGTTCAGTCGTTCGCGTCGATGCTGGACTAGATCGCCCACCTTGGAGCGGACGATCCTTGTCGTGATTCTTTTCCGTTTCGCCATATGCGGCACGCTAGCCGATGGAATCCGGTAGCGCAACCGTGACGGGTATATTTTTGTTCGCAGGAGGTTGACGCGTCGAAGATGGTTCGCTAAGGTTCGGGGCGTGGAGGTAGACATGGACAGCAAGGTCAAGGAAGTGCTCGTGAAGGCGCGATCCAAGATAGAGCAGGGATGGTGCCAGGGGGCGTCAGCGAGAGGTCGCGGTGGTCGCACTGACGTAGCTTGTGCCGACGACGCGGCACGCGAATGGTGCGCGCATGGCGCAATTCTGGCCGTGTGCGGACCGGAGCCAGAATATCCGTTCGTGTACGCGTTCATGATCAATGCCGGGATCCAAAACATTCCCGTGTGGAACGACAGGCCCGGGCGTACTCAAGCCGAAGTGCTCGCAGCATTCGACCGTGCGATCGAGGCGTGCAAGTGACCGACAGAATCCACTCGATTACGCTCGTTCTCGAACAGGACATGCGAGTTGACGACGCCGAGGACCTGATGATCGCGTTGCGATGCTTCAAGCGCGTCGTCTCGGTCCAACCTAACGTGTCGGACTACATGTCGCTGGTCGCCGAGTCTCGCGTTCGTCGCGATCTGGAAGAAAAGCTATGGAAGGTGTTGAAATGACCACCGACGAACAACGGATCGCATCGGCGCAAGCCCAGGACTACGAGATACGCGCGCTACGGTTCTTCGCCGCTGCGGAACGGTGCCTGTACGCTCCGGAGTCGACGATAGGCGAACTACTCGACGGGTTCGCTCGCGTGACGTTCTCACGGAACGGACGGCGATGGATCTGCGAGGCGGATGAGGGGCGAGGCAACGAACCGGTTCGCGGCAGTGGCGGATCGATCGACATGGCGCTTGCCGATGCGCTGACGGCGAGCGGAGAGATGTGCGCGGCGGCAAGGGACGCGGCGAGCAAGAGAGCACAAGGGAAGGTGACGTGATGGACGATAATACTGACTACCGATCGATCTACTCCAAGGAACACATCGGGGCGTTCGATCTTCCAGACGGCCGCGACGCGATCGTGACGATCGAGCGCGTGACAGCCAAGGAACTCCACAACCCGACGAAGAAGGAGCGTAAGCCAATCGTTCACTTCGTGGGCCGAGAGAAGTCCTTGATCGTCAACGCGACGAACGGCGCGATCCTCTCGTCCATGTTCGGTCCGAAGATCGGCGGATGGAAGGGCAAGCAGATCGCTCTGTACAAGACGACGACAAGCGGACCCGGAGGCCAGGTTGTGGAGTGCGTTCGCATCCGCCCGACACCGCCCAAGGTCGAAAAGGAACCGTCCAAGTGACGCCCGCCCCTGTTCGCTTCTCCACGTTGAAGGCGATCAACCAATCGCCCGCCCACTACCTCCACGCGCGCGATACGGAGCGCGAAGCTACGCGTGCGATGCGGCTCGGAACGATCGTCGACCGGCAGATCTTCGGCGGCGAGCTGGTCACGTTCGGCGGGTCGCGCAGTGGCAAGGCGTGGGAAGCGTTCAAACTGGAACACGAAGGATCCGAGATCGTAACCGCTGCGGAAGTCTCGGCCGCCCGGCCGATGGCGGAAGCGATTCGGGCCAATCCGATGGCGATGGAATGGCTCAGTGGCACGCACCAGGAGACGCTATACTGGACGTTCATGGGCCGGGCGTGCCGCTCCACGCCCGACTCGCACAACCGCGCCAAGCGGCGTGTAGTGGACCTCAAGTCAACGCGCACGTCCGATCCAAGGTGGTTCGTCCGCGATGCGCTACGGATGAACTACCACGCCCAGCTCGCCTTCTACGGAATGGCACTTGGCTTGACGCCAGAAGACGACCACGTGTTGGTTGCGGTCGAAAGCTCCGCACCGTATTGCGTGACCGTGCTACGGTTGACCGAGCGTGCGGTGATTGCCGGTCGGAAGCTGTGTCATCTATGGATGGAACGGCTCCTGGCGTGCGAGGCCGCAAACGAGTGGCCCGGTTACGCGCAATCGATCGTCGACTTTGATGTTCCGGACGAACTGGAACTAGACTTCGGCGATGACGAAGAGATCGAAACGGACGAGGATGGTGAACCATGAGTGAAGGACGACGACCGAGCTTCCGCCTATCGTACAAAGCGAAGGACGGCACTCGTCATGATGTGGGCGTTTGCTGGCCGAGCGAAAGATTTTCTGGGCTACACGACGTCAAGCCCGAGAAGGTCACCGGCATGGTGAACGGCTATCCGAAGATGAAGCTATCGGAAGCCGCGGCCCGTTGCGAAGCGGGCGACGGGTTCATCTCGCTCGCAGCCCCGAAGCCGCCGCAGTCCGGAGGCGGCCAGTCGTTTGGCGGCGGTCGTCAGTCGAACGGGGACCATCGCGATCCGGACAGCGAGATACCGTTCGAATCGCGCAACAAGCGCGGGCCGTTCTGATCCACCCAGCCCAATCGGGCGCAAGTGTCGCTAGCAAAACGGTCGTGCATCCGATTCCAAATCGGAAGGATCGCGGTTCGAATCCGTGGCGATACGCCAACCGAAGCAACCGAGGAGAGATCATGTCCGACATCGCAGAAGTCCAGGCCGCCGTGCACGCGAACGCCATCGCGAAAAAGTTCTGGGCCGCCTATCCAGAAACGACGTACGAAGATCCGGATACAGGCGAGTCAGTCCGCGTATACGTGCTCAGCGTCGATCAGGTGTTGTCGAAACTGATGCTGATCACGACCGAGGTCGCAGAGGCCGCGGAGGACGTTCGCACCGGCGCGATGCGGACCGTGATGAGCGACAGCGGCAAGCCGGAGGGGCTGCCGTCCGAGCTTGCCGACATCGTGATCCGCGTCATGGATGTTTGCGGAGGGCTCGGCATCGACCTTGACGAAGAGATTCGGATTAAAGTCGCTTACAATCGACGTCGGCCCGCGATGCACAACAAGCTCGCGTAGATTTTTCTTGCACGAGCCGAAACGCCGTGCACAATGAGCAGCGGAGGAACGAATGAACGATCCATGTCGACTAGAACTCCGCGGCCTGTCCGGCTCGGAACCGTGCGGCGCCTGCAACCACCCCGCTCGCGAACACCGCGGGCATCGGGAGTACGTGGAGCCGACCGATCCGGAGGACGGCATCGCCGCGTTCGCGTGGTCGTGTCTAGCTGACGGATGCTGCCCGAATACGTGCACAACGTGTCATCCGGTGGAGCCCGAGTATTGGACCGTCGAGTACATGATCGGGAACAGCGACTGGATCTCGCATGGGCTCGGCGTGTACACGACGAGAGCCGGGGCGGAAGAGGCGCTCAAGTTGTGCTCGATCCATGTCGACAGCAAGAGGGTCGCGCGATGCGATGCGTCCTCTCGCATCGTCTCGTCCTCTGTAGCCGCCGTGGAGACATTCGAGCCCGCGAAGCACTCCGAGCCCGACAGCACCACAGTCACGATGTCCCAGGATGCCTACGACGCGGCCATCGCGGGGGCGAAGCGGGAGGGGTGGTCTCGTGCGGTCCTCAAGCTCCGCGACGGTCATCGGTTCGTCCAGGCGAGCGATTGCCTCGCACGGACGATTCCGGACGCCTGGCCCACCCCACCGAACCCGCTCACCAAGATCGCCTCGGCCATGGGATGCGACGAGAACGAGGCGGCGTGTCTCGACGCGATCGATTCGCTGCGGCGTGAGCTGTCCGCCGCCGAGGATGCGTCGTCGATGGAACGGCAGCGGCGGAAGGATGCGGAGCAGGAACGCGACGCCCGGCCGGCGATTACGCGGAAGCAGGCTCGGGCGTGGCTCGATCTCGCGACCGAACACGGCTTCAACGCCGTCCCGTCGACTGGATCTGTCGAGTACGTAGCCGCACTCGCGCTGGCGAAATTCGCCGACGGTATCGCGACCGACCTGTCCACGACGCTCGGCTACGTCGCGAAGATCACGGACGAGCGCGACTCGGCCCGGGCGAAGGCGATCGAGGAGGCGTTGGCCGCCATCAACAACATCGGTTGTGCCGCACGCGTCCGAGATGGCGCGGGAGACTGGATCGAGACGATCGGCCGCCGCGAAACGTATCTAGCAATCCGCGCACTGGCGGACCGAGGTGCGAAGTGATCACCGAAGAGCAACTTAACGCGCTCCACAAAGCCGGCGACGCGCTGTCCGCCGAGGATTGGGACGAGGTGTTCCGCCTCGCTCGCATCGGCGCAGGAGTGCTCACGATCGTCGGCGAATACGATCTCGACCTACTCGGGCTGGCCGAGGACATCACGATCTCCGACGAGGGCGAGCCGGACCGGATGCGGAGCGTGATCATCGTCACGGACGAACAGATCAGCATCCTCGACGAACTCGGGACGGTGCTGAGAGAAGCGGAAATCCGCGCACTGGCGACGCGGGGAGGTGCCCAATGACCGACCGCGCCAAACTCGAAGCCGCACGGTCGCGTGGGTTTCCGGAGGCGTTGCGCGAACAGATCGCGGCGTGGGACCAACTCCGAAGCGGGTGCCGGTCTGCGCACGATCTGATCCGCGACGTCCACGCCTGGCTCGCCTCGCAGCCGGCCGACGAGACCGAGGCGCTTCGGGCGCGGGTGAGGGAGTTGGAAACGGAACGCGACGCAGCGTACGGGCGGGGGATCGAGGAGGCGTTCCGCGTCGTCTGCGAGGAGGCCCCGTGTATTGCCCGCGTCCGCGACGAATCGGGGGATTGGACTGATGCGATCGGCCGTCGCGAAACGTATCTAGCAATCCGCGCACTGGCGACGCGGGGAGGTGCCCAATGACCGACCGCGCCAAACTCGAAGCCG
>ERZ869921.84-NODE-84-length-53619-cov-74.926705_pt1 | contig 53619 bp, 93 predicted proteins | sample MGYA00579310_ERZ869921 | MGnify/ENA primary metagenome ERZ869921 (study PRJEB32216, sample SAMN09231816) | wastewater metagenome | place: USA: Maryland | collected 2016-06-21 | study: EMG produced TPA metagenomics assembly of the PRJNA472060 data set (Reclaimed...
GCGGGGTGGGATGAGGGGCTGCTCTCCACCGAATTGGCGGGCCTGAATGAATTGGGCTTTGACCTATCTGTCATTGGCTTTTCAACGGATGAACTATCCGCTTTGCTTGCCGATGATCCGACCGAGGGCTTGACCGATGAGGACGCGGTGCCAGAGGTGCCGGTGCAGCCGGTTACTGTAGAGGGCGATGTGTGGCTTTTGGGGCGGCATAGGCTCATGTGCGGCGATAGCACCAGTATTGATGCGGTTGAGAGGCTGATGGCTGGGCGCAAGGCGAACATCTGCTTTACATCGCCGCCTTACAATGCGGGCTCGCTGAACGTCAAGGGCAACAAGACTACTGGCAAAAAATACAACTCATTTGACGACAATCAAACAGCGGACGAGTTTTTCGATTTTCTTAGCGCAAATATGTCGTGCATGTTGGCCGTGTCTGACGAGGTATTTTACAACATCGGAATTGTGCAGGACAACAAACGCACTATTTTCAAAATGGTTGATGCGTTCGGAGACACGTTCAAAGACGTGATATACTGGAAGAAAAAGACAGCTGCGCCACACATACAAAAAGGCGTTATAAACAACCTTGTTGAGTTTATTCTTTGCTTTGGGGATGGAAAGCGAAAGTTTGTCAACCCGCAATTCGGACAAGGGACATACTGGAACGTAATAGAAGGTGCAGGCGCTTCCGGCAATGAATACTCAGACATTCACAAGGCGACGTTTCCTGTCTACCTCCCTGAAAATATCGTCACCAACTTTACCGGCATGAACGCTATTGTGATCGACTGTTTTGGTGGCACAGGAACGACTCTTATCGCCTGCGAAAAGACGGGCCGTGATTGCCGCATGATGGAGTTGGACCCCAAATACTGCGACGTCATCATAAAGCGTTGGCAGGACTTCACCGGACAACAGGCCACGCTAGAGGGGGACGGGCGCACCTTTGCCGAACTGGACGCAGAGCGCATGGGGGTGGCCAATGGGTAAGCGCGGGCCACAAGCATGGGTGCCGTCCGATGACGAATTGCAAAAGATACGCCTTTATTCAGGGCTAGGCTCCACGCAAGACCAAATCGCGGTGCTTATCGGTAAATCATGGGACACCATTGCCAAGCATGAAAACGCCGTTGCCGCGTGGGGTGAGGGCCATGCCGAAATGGTGGCGAAGGTCGCGGGGTCGCTGGTTAAAAAGGCTTTGGCGGGCGATACCGCCTCGGCAATCTTTTACCTGAAAACGCAGGGCAAGTGGAAAGAGACCATCGTTAACGAACACACCGGCCCCGACAGCGGCCCCGTGCAATTCGGGTTTAAGATCATTGAGTGACGCAGCAAAAAAGCCCCGAAGGGCTTAGTTGTTTTATGCGACGCATTTCGCAATGCAACTGATTGAATAAATAGCATCTCCCGCCTGAATTTCACGAGCAAGATTTGTGTGCCGTGGGTCAAAAAACATTTCAGGCTTCAAGCCGCATTTTTTCAATCGACCAATCATTCCAGCCTTAACTGCGGCCATAAGCTCTTTTCTGACCGCCGAAGGAATAGGGCCTGTAACTGTGAGTGTTCCCTGAGCGTAAATCCGTTCTGCGTTGCGGTGAGCTTTGAAAAAGTCAGCGCGTTCTTGGTCGGTCATCTGTCTTTTCTCCGTTTCGATTTTTTATCCCTAAACCCTATTCAAAATCGCGTCAATCCCTAAATTCAAAAAAATGCAAATTAATTTAGACACCCCGAAATGGGCTCGCCCACTACTGGCCCACGCTAGATACAAAGGAAGTCACGGCGGGCGCGGTAGCGGCAAGTCGCACCAGTTCGCAACATTCGTCGTAGCGGCTATGTGCGCCGATCCCAATCTAAGCGTTGTCTGCGTCCGCGAAGTCCAGAAATCTCTAGAGCTATCGGCTAAAAAGCTGATTGAAGCCAAAATCGAAAGCATGGGCGTTGCGCACCTGTTTGAGGTGCAAAAGGCCGTCATCAAGCGCCGGGGCGGCACTGGCATCTGCATTTTTCAGGGCTTGCAGGATCACACGGCAGATTCCATCAAATCGCTAGAGGGTTTTGGCCTATGCTGGATTGAAGAAGCGCAATCCATCACGGAACATAGCCTCAACCTGTTGCGCCCGACTATCCGCGCCGATCATGGCCCGTTCGGAGCGCCTAGCGCAGAGATTTGGGCAACATGGAACCCGCGCCGCCGTTCGGATGCAATCGAGAAGCTATTGCGCCCTCGGGGCCGCATGGCAGAGAATGCGATTGTAGTTCGGGCCAATTACACCGACAACCCGTTTTTGCCCGCTACACTCCTAGCGGAAGCGGAAAGCGATAAAATCAACAATCCAGACAACTTCGCCCATGTCTGGCTAGGCGATTACGAAAGCATGGGCAGCAAGGTAGTTATCCCGTCGCTATGGGTAGATGCGGCTATCGGATTGGATATTGATCCTACAGGCCGCACATTTGGCGCGCTGGACGTTGCCGGGGCAGATGATGGCGGCGATGAAAACGCCTGCGCAACCCGGCGCGGGTCAACACTCATTGGCCTAGACAAGTGGAATGGGCTGGACGGCGAATTGACGCTGCGCAAGGCCATGGGCATTTGGCGCGATTTAGGTAGCGATGAAAACTTCTATGACAGCGCTGGCGTTGGTGAGAGCGTCCTAACCGCATGGGCTGGCATGGGGCGGCGTAAGGAGCAACCGTCGGGGATGCGATTGACCGCTTGGAATGGTGGCATGAGTGTCACTAATCCAGACGATAGAATAGATCCTCGCAATCCCCGCGCGCCGCGCAATAAAGATCATTACCACAACCTAAAAGCGCAAGCGTGGTTTAGTCTCAGGGCAAGATTTGAAAATGCATACAAGAAAAGCATGGGGCGCGAATATGACGCAACCCATATCATTAGTATACCCGCTGATCTACCTTATTTGGAGCAATTGCAGGACGAGCTAAGCCAGCCGCACAAAAAAGAAAGCGGGACGGGCAAAGTCATGGTTGATAAGCAACCGGATGACGCGCAATCCCCTAACCTTGCCGACGCGGTGGTAATGACCTACTTTCCGCTTGCCAGCAAGGCTAGTATTTTGGATGTTTTATAGGGATTAGCGCATAAATAGGGATTATGCGGTTTGGCGTATATTATGTCATACTGGTGCGTATTGTGCAACGGCAATTCGGCACTTTCCTCTTCGGCGCAACCATATCGGCCATCCACTCAAGCCGCAGTTCTGCAAACTTGGCTTCGATCAGAGCAATGGCGTCTTTATCTAGGTGGCCGAGTTGACTGCGATCCTCTCCCCAGTCTGAAGAGCCTAGACTGAGACGCATTACGGCAAGATAAAACGTCTCCGCCTCGCTCACTTCATTCCGCCCATGCAGCTTGTCGAGAGTGAGCGCGTGGGCGATGATTAGCTCAAGAATTTGCGGATCAAGCGTATCTCGAAATGTGTATCCACACATTTTTGCAGCTTCATTCAGGCTTTCCAGTGTCGGTTCGGTCATTTACTTTCTCCGATCTTGCCGAGAATTACAATCATGGCCGCAAAAACAGCAGAGATCGCATAGGATGAATCTGAGATGATGCCGTCGCTCAAAAAATGCGCGGAAATTTTACTTCCTGCAACACCGGCAACATAGCACACAAGGAATTTAACAATATCAGTCCAGTTCATTTACTTTCTCCTTTTCTCATTAAACTCATTTGCGCTTGCAATGCCCGCAACTCACGAATTGCATCAGACCTTTGGTTGCGCGCCGCGTCGCGGTGAAATTCAACATAGCGTTGTCGTGCAGCTTCGTTCAAGCTTTCCAGTGTTGGCTCGGTCATATTAAGCACTCCTGATCTCGCCAGTGGTAAAAAACATGCCGCGCCGCACCATTTCATCATGGGCCATCGCGCGGACTTGTGACTTTTTGCAACGAAAAACCCAAACCTGATTGGCGTTTGCGTTGGGGTGGATCATTTCGATCTGATAAAGCATTGTCTTACCCTTCCTTGTTTCGATAGACAGCCTCTAAACCCTAGCCCTCTTTCTGTCAATGGCCTATTTGCCCCACATGCAAAATTTCTCCGATGGCCTGATTAACGCGCTAACCGGCTCTGGTTCAACCGTCGATAAGCGTTTCAGCTATGTGCATTCCATGCCAGCCCAGCTAGACCCGGCGCAGATTGACGCGGCATATCGGGATGACTGGATTGCCCGAAAAGTCATTGACGTTCCCGTATCGGACATGACGCGCGGCGGGCTGGATATCCAGCTAGAGACAGACGAAATCACGCGCTTCGACAAGGCCAATAAGCGCCTTGGCCTCTATCCAAAAATCAAGCGTGCGCTAACCCTTGGCCGTCTAGGCGGGGGCGTCATGCTGCTAGGCTTGCCCGGTAGCGCAGACCTAGAGGCCAAGCCTGCCCCATTGTCCTATCTGCATGTCATGTCAGCCCATCGCGCGCCCATCGGCCCGATTATCCGCGACATTTCCAGCCCCTATTATGGACAGCCTGCATATTACACCATCATGGGACAATCGGGCGCGGTCAATGTGCATCCTAGCCGGGTTATCCCGTTCAAGGGCTTGCCGGTTAGCGACCTATACGAAAACGGTGATGATCGCCAAGTCTTTTGGGGAGATAGCGCGCTTCAACCGTGCATCAATGCAATCAACAATGCGACTGTTGCCCAAAACGAGATTGCAGCGCTGATCGCAGAGGCTAAGGTTGACGTGTTCTCGATTAGTCGCTTGGCGGATATGCTGCTAGGCGAAGATGGTGACGCCGTTGTGCGCAAGCGTTTTCAGGCAGTGGCTAACGCGAAGTCGATCCATCGCGCGGTTGTGCAGGACGCAGAAGACAAATGGGAGCAGCGCCAAATCACATGGGCCGGTATGCCGGACGTGCTGAAAGCGTATCTTTCGATTGTCGCGGGCGCGTCCAATATCCCGGCAACCCGGTTGCTAGGCAAGAGCGCGGACGGCATGAACGCGACCGGCGAAGGCGACTTGCAGGATTATTGGCAGTTCATCCAAGGGCTGCAATCGGACTATCTCGATCCGGCGCTAGATCGCATTTTGCCGTGCATTCAGGCCGAAATTGCGACAGGCGATATTATCTATTCATATCCGCCGCTGCAAGTGCCAAGTGAAAGCGAGCTTGCCACGATTGCCAAGCAGAAGGCGGAAACGTCCAAAATCTATCACGATATGGCAGTCTTGCCCGAAGCTGAATTTTCGCAGGCGATTGCAAATCAGCTTATTGAGGACGGTACATATCCCGGCCTAGATCAGTCGATCAAGGATTTGCCTGATAATTGGGCAGAGCAAATCATTGCGGAAAATGAGGCCCGGGAAGCTGAAATTGCAGCGCAAGAGGCGGCTAACGCACAAGCCAAATTCGGAGACATGGCCCCGCGCTCGCTCTATGTGTCGCGCCGCCTAATCAACACCGATGAATTTACGGCATGGGCAAAATCACAAGGCTTTGAAAATGTCAATGATGATTTGCATGTAACCGTTCTTTATTCTCGCCAGCCGGTCGATTGGATGGCTATGGGCGATAATTGGAGTGATAATGGCGAGGGCGGGATTACAATTCCGCCGGGTGGGCCGCGCATTGTCGAGAAGCTAGGCGACAATGCTATAGCGCTTTCTTTTGCGTCAAGTCATCTTTCGTGGCGGCACATGGACATGGTGCGCAATGGGGCATCGCATGACTGGCCAGAATATCAGCCGCACATCACCATTGCAAGCGGTGATATGGATATTTCCCAAATTGAGCCATTCCAAGGCGCGCTTAAATTCGGCCCTGAAATTTTCGAGGAAATCGAGGAATGACAGACCAAGCAACAGATTGGCTATTTGCCGGGGGTGGATTGCTGGCATTAGGCGCGGGCTTCAAATGGCTTTATGACGCATTTTTTAGCAGACTTGACAAAAGAGAAGCTGAAATCGAAAGGAAGGAAGAGGAGCAGGTGACAGCACTTAAAGAGCGAGTATCCGTGCTTGAAGGGCTTGTTACAAGACAGGGTGAAGAGTTGCGCCGTCTATCTTTGGGGCTTGACATCCTGATCGCCAAAGAGCAGCGAAACGAGCCGGAAAGTGTCGAGTTGCAACAGGTCATGAACATTATCGCTACAGGTGATCCCCTGAAGGATGGCGCGCATGTCTAACATTGACTGGCCTCTGGATAGCAATGCAATCCGGCGCGGATTGGAAAACCATACATTCGGCATGGTGCGCAACGGCGGAACCCGCGCACACCAAGGATGGGATTTTTACGCGCCAGTAGGAACGCCGTGCTATGCAATCGCAGACGGCGCGGTTGCCATGATTTACGAAAGCGAAGCCTACGGACTGGTTATTGTGTGCTCTTTTCAGTATGACGGGCGGACACTTTACGCGGCATATTGCCATCTAAGCAAGGCGGAAGTCAAGCAAGGCGTTGTTGTCCGCAAAGGCGACAAGATTGGACTGACTGGCAATAGCGGCAATGCCGAAACAATGCGTGGACTAGATCATCACTTGCATTTTGAAATCCGCGAAATCCCAAGGCCGGGCAAAGGGCTTGAAGGGCGCAAGTCACCTATGGAAGTATTTGCGCATTGCCCGCTAAAGACTGCCGTGCGCCGTGTTGGTTAATCTGGAAACACCAGACGGGCGTAGGATCGCCGCCCGCTTCTGCACAACAATGGGCGAAGGGCTTAGTAATCTCGGTCATCATCCGGCTCCCATGTTGATGGGTCTTCGATCACTTCAAGTTCAAACCGATCATATTCCTTGTCTGTGAGCTTGACAGATTCCGCGTATCCCATGCCTTCGCTGTCGATGCGCTCAATCCAAGCGTCGTCTATTTCGACTTCTGGCGGCGAGCCGGGGTCATAATGCTCAGGCGGGCCGAACATTCCAGACGGACCGCTTCCCCCGCGAAGGGTGTAGTCAATGCAGACTTCTGTTTCGCGGTCGTCTCTGAGAAAATACCGATTGTGGATCATCACTCCCCTCCCGCATGTGCGCGCAGACAGGCTGCGACAAGGGCTTGGGCAAGCGATGACGAACGTATCTCACCCTCGCTTTTAGTGCTGCCGTCCCGCCACAATTCAGCATAGAAACAGCAGTCGTCAGGTATCTGCCCCATTGCCCAAACGCAAAATCCGTCAGGACAAAGCCTCATGGCCGCGTCGAGTGAGGCGGTATATTCAGGGCTTCTTCGCCATCCACAACCGCCATGCTCTTGAATGCGTCCCTTCCTGACTTGATCCGGAAAGGGAAGGCAGTCAGTTTGCAGCCGCCAATCAGGAAAAAACAAGGCGATGTGAATCTCCGCATCGACCGCCCGATCAGGCCCGTCCATCGCTTCCACGCGGTCAGCCAGCGCCAAGAGTGTTTCGCGGTTAGTCATTTTTATACCCCGGAAGGAATTGGACGCCGTGAGTATTGACTTTGGCTGGTCGCCAAACCATGCCGCACTCTTGGCAGGCGTGTGTATGGTGAGGCACGTCCGCGAATTCCTGCTCATCAATATGCCGCGCGCAGCAAGAAGGGCATGTGAGGATCATTGGAATGGTATAATCCTCATTTAGTTTTCCGGTTTCAAAATTCATTGGTCGATCCTCTGATTGCGAAAAGGGCGTCTTGGGCGCGTCTCTCTGCCGCTGATGGAATCGCCGCGCGGATCGCGTCGTCCGGGTAGTCTGCATTCTTCGGGTCAAAGCCGCAATCCAGTGCCAGACATTCTCCGTCGCTCATGAACATGTGCGTCCACCTACCATCGCGCACACTGCCGGTGTGGTATTCATTCCAGAGGTTATCCTCGTGGGCCGCGACAAGTGCTTGCATCAGCGCATCTCGCTCATTCACAATCCCCGCGCACCGTTCGCGCTCGGCGTCGATGACGGCTTGGGATGCTTGGATGACCCTTATTCTTTGATCGGCGCAAATCTGGAGCGCTGATTGCGGGTAAATCTGGACACTACCTGTGTGATATTCAGATTCAACGCAATACCCAACCGGGGTCAAGGATGTGGAGTAAAAGCCAACAATGCGGCCAGTCCAAGCCGAACCCTTTGTCTTTGTAACGCGAGTTCCTAGCGCCCATTTGTCAGTCATTTCAACCGCTCCGCAAGCATGGCGTCGGCAATCTCGTACGCCTTTCTGGCGAACGACTGAGCGCACAAATGCATGACGGATGGCAAGGCCTTCCCCGCGAAATAGTCTCGAAGCGTCATGCCTTCGTGCGACCGTTCAAAGATGCTTCCATCCGAGCGGGCGCGTAACGGAAACGCCTGCGGGTTTTCTGGTTTGTCAGTCATTTGGCGCGCTCCTCAAGCATGGCGTCGGCGCGCATGTAGCGATATTTGGCCTCTGCGGTTGCCCACCAAATCAGGCAGTCAATATCCGCCCCAGAGCCTGACCACTGTGGCGGCTCTTGCCCCATTAAGCTAATTGCTTGCGTTGCCGTTGGAGCGTCGTCGGGAATTTGCATTGTTGCAGCAAGCCAGTCTCGAAGCGTCATGCCGTTGTGCCCAAGGTGGCGGTGATCGCGCGGAAACGCGGGCGGGTTTTCTGGTTTGTCAGTCATATCAGTCTCCAAAAATCAGCGGCGGCGTATTGGCGCGTTCAACCATTTTTGCGCCGGGTGAAATTCATCTACTCTGAGCCTAAACCCGTCCCAGAGTGGGGTGGACGCGCGGGAGGCCATTATATCCGTGAGCACACGCCCGTGCACTCGGCGCTTACTCCGCATGTTCAGAAACCAATCGGCAGAAGCCCTATTCTTTCCGTATCGGCGCATATCATCCTCCTTTGCCCCACATCCCTAATCCATGCCGCAAAGGCTGTCAACCCGTAAACCCTATTTTATTTTTCGCATTTCGCTATTTTTATCCCATGATCCTAAACCTGCCAGCCATCTATCGCGGTCGCACCAAAACCCTGCCGACAATCCGCCCGACGCTCGCGCAAAAGGCAGACTTGGCTAAAATCAATCGTATCGTTGTCGATTATTGGGCCGCGCAAATTCCCGCACTCATGGCCGCATACAATCCTACCCCGCTGCAAATTGACAACGCGCAAGAGGCTGGCCAAGTGCTAGATGAGGCTGAGCGTGTTTCGCAAATTCTGGTATTGGGGATCAACCCGCGACTGCGTAACTACGCAGTGCGAATTGTCGAGTGGCACAAAGCCAAGTTTGCCCAGTTCGCATTCACCGCAACCGGGGTTAGCATAGATACTATTTTGGCAGGCGCATTGTCTGGCGATACAGTCGAGACGTTCCTAGCGCGTAATATGGCACTGATTAAAGGCATATCCGCCACGACGCAAGGCAAGATGAGCGATGTCATCTTTCGCGGATTGCAGGGGCGGACGCCCGCGCGTCAAGTGGCCAAAGAGTTGCAGGGCGTTGTCGAGATTAGCCGGAAGCGCGCCGTCAGAATTGCCAGCGATCAGTTGCAAAAACTGACAAGCCAGCTTGACACCGAACGCATGTTAGACGTTGGCATCAAGAAATGGAAGTGGCGGCACTCTGGCAAGCTACACCCTAGGGCGGAGCATGTCGCGCGCGATAACAAGATTTACCTATTCAGCAAGCCCCCCGACGATATGCCGGGGGAGCTGCCTTATTGCGGTTGCGCTAAGAGTGCGGTTATAGGTTAGCGAATGGGCGATTTGTTCCGAAGAATTTGACCAATTGGGGATTGCAAATGGTGACTGCGTTGATTTTGCCGTCAGGGCGAATATCGGCAAGAATTTGCGGGCATTCGCCAGCATCAGCCATTATGCGGACGGCATCGCCAATCGGTTCAAGCCAAAAACGAATTTCCGGCTCTTTTTCGACTTCTTTTCCAATTACTAGTTTAGTCATTTAATAACCCCTTCCTTCAAAAGTTTGCGGGCGATGAAAAGCCCGAAGTCATCTGACACAGTAAGCTGACCCAATTCCGAAAAACCCCATTCAGATTGCCATTCTCTCATAATAGATTCCGCCCGATCCGGCGCTTCCGGCAAATTCCAATCTGGATTGCGCGCGGCAATTTCTGCTAGGAGTTCAGCGTCTGATTTTCCGGTCTGGTGGATTGGCCAGTCATGGAATATGTATTCTCTGTCATCTCCGACATCATCAGTGATATATGCGAAGCCGTCTGGATTCGTAAAAACCTGATACGCGAGCCCCGGCGTAATGTCCTCCCATCCGCCTTCACCAATCACATATTTCACCATATCAAAATCTCCTTTTTCCATAATTTCAAATAAACCCTAGTTTATTTTTTTGCAAGCCCTTATTTGCCCTTGACATGGAATTTTTCGACAAGGCCCCTATCCAATCGCGCAAGCTAACCAGCGACGGCTATCTCGCGGTGTCAACCCTTGTCGCGCGCACTGGCATTCAAGATTATCTTGCCAGCGAGCTTGGCGAACATTTCAAAGATCGCGCGCCTAACTCCATTGTAAAAATCTATCGGCCTGAAAGCGAAGTGTTTGCTGCTGATAGCATGGCAAGCTACGCATTCAAGCCCGTCACTAATAACCATCCTGGCGAGAGTGTCAATGCCCATAATTGGGGCGATCTGGCCAAGGGCGCAATCGGCGGCGATGTTATCCGCGACGGTGAAAGCGTCCGCGTCAACATGCTTGTGATGGACGGCCCGACGATTGAAGCCATTGACAGCGGCAAGCGCGAATTGAGCGCGGGCTATCTGGCAGTCATTGACGCAACTCCCGGCGTTACCCCGGACGGGCAAACCTATGACGCAGTGCAACGCAATATCCGCATTAATCATGTGGCAGTTGTTGATAAGGCCCGTGGCGGCGAAACTCTGAAAATCCCCGATAGCGCCCCTCAATTCGCTATCTGCGATAGTAACCCCCAAGCAATTCCAGCTAAGAGGAAATACATGGAACACTTGACTTTTGATGGGGTTTCTGTCCCCCTCGATGATGCAAAGGGCGTGACTTCGCTCTTTGATAAAATGACTGCACAGATTGACGCCTTTAAGGCGCAACTTGCAGACATGGACAAGAAGATGGCTGAAAAGGACGATGAGCTTGAAAAGGCCAAGTCCAAGGTTAAGGATGAGGCTGCTATTGACGCCCTCGTTGCCGACCGTGCTGCACTCATTGCCACCGTGGCTAAGATTGACGACGCTTTCGACTGCAAGGGCAAGTCGGATGCTGACATTAAGCGCGCCGTAGTGGTTGCCAAATTTGGCGACGGTATGGCCGACAAGTCGGCTGATTATATCGCGGCTCGCTTCGATATTCTGGCGGACGCAGAACCTAGCGACCCGATTAAGGACGCTATCAAAAACCCCGCTGTCAAGGTTGACGTTGTGAGCGATGCCCGCGCCGAATACCTGAAAGATCACCTCAAGATTGGAGTTGCCGCATAATGGCTACGTTTCAGACTGTATATACCGAAGCTCCTGAAATCGGGCTTCCGGGTCAGGTTGCAAATTCGGAATTGAAAAACGAGGTTAGCGCGGTTTGTCAGGCCGCTATTCCTTTTGGCTACCCCGCATATCGCGGAACGGTTGAAGGCACGGCCCGCCAATATACCGGCGGGGCAGACTTTTTGGGCATCACCCGATTGACGCCATCCGTGAAATCTAAGGCGGTTAACCCGGATAGTTATTCTGCAAACGAAACCGGCGCATTCGTTACGCTTGGCGCGGTCTATGTTTCGGCTGCGGCAACCGTGACGCATGGCGAAGCTGCGTATTGGGACAATACTGCAAAAGTATTCACCGATGTATCTGTGGGCAATACTGCTATCGCAGGCGCGGAATTTGACACCGCACCCGTTGGCGGCATTGCCAAGCTCGTGCTGAAACTGCGTTAACAGGAGTTATAGAATAATGGATATTTTCACCGACGCGCAGGCTGCTCAGGGCTTTGTCCTTGAACAGGGTCGCAATGTAGAGGCTGCGGTTTACCGCAAGCGTTACCCGACTTACAACTATGCGGACGTTGTTCCGGTTGTGACCGAGGGCGCGCCGTGGGCAATCGGGACGCAGTTCTTCACGGTTGATACGACCGGGCAGGCCAAGGTTATCAGCGGCGCTGCCAACGATCTGCCGTTTGTCTCCGCTACGCAGGATCAGGGGTCGCATGACTTCTGGATGATCGGCGCGGGCTGGGAATGGACGATGGAGGAAATCAATCAGGCCTCTCTCTATCGCACCAATCTGACCGCGACCAAGCCGATTGAAGCTAGCGACAGTGTGGAGCGCCTGCTTTACAACACGGCCATGACCGGCGAAACGCTCAAGAATGCAACCGGCTTTGTCAATGCGTCCGGCGTGACGGCTACGGACGTTGCGGCTACTGGTTCTGGCTCTAGCAAGTTCTGGACTACCAAAACCGGCGATCTTATGGTTGACGACGTGAACGACCTGCTTAGCACGGTGCGCGAAAGCACGGGCGAAGTCGAGTATGCTGATACCATTGCACTGCCGCCTGCCGCGTTCCGCCTGCTGGCCACTACGCGCGTTGATACTGACAAGAACAAGTCGGCTTTGACGCTCTTGCAGGAAAGCAACATCTACACGGCTGAAACTGGCCAGCCGCTCAAGATTGTGCAGTGTCGCGCACTCACCACGGCTTCGGGAGACAGCGGCGGTCGCATGGTTGCTTACCGCTTTGACCCGGAAGTCGTGCGCTTCCATCTGCCCATGCCTAAGACGGTGCTTACGCCGCGCCAAAAGGGCCTTATGGCTTGGGAAAGCGGCGTCATTGCTCGCACCGGCGGCGTGGAAGTTCGCCTTCCCGGCGCAATGGCTTACGGCGATGAAATTCTTGCTCCGTAGCATTTAGAACGGGGGTTTGCCTCCCTTTACCCCGTTCGGCCCCCGGTGGAGAAATCTGCCGGGGGTTTTGCTATTTGCCCAGAAAAATATCAATGTCGCCAAGCAGCTTAGCGCTTTCGCTGGCCTGCCCCATATCTTTTGCGCAATCCGCGACATACGCGCGGGACGCAGACAGATAGGCCTCTGCAACAAATAGGCGGCGCTCCAATTCAGCGAAACGCGCGCGGCTTAGGATCATGTCAGACATTGCACACATCCTCCATATTGGCCTTCGCAATAGCTAGATCGGCCTCCAATGCGGCAACCCTGCGCTTGGCCACTTCGCACGGACTTGGATTGTCCTCATTGAATTTATCGAGCGACGATTGGATGCAATTAGCAAGACTTGCCCGCGTCAATCCATCCGAATAGCAACCACCGCCGTAATTGCTGTGAACAAATGTTGAAGCGTGAGTTTTGGCAATTGAGGCGCTAATGGAGCCGAGTGATTGACTTTGCAGGCTCCTGCACATTGCCTCGAATTCATCGCAAATCTTGCGCTGCTTTTGTGTTAGTTGCGTCATATCAAAACACTCCCAATGCGGACAATCCGCCAATGTTGATAGCCCAAAGGGCGAGCGATGCAAAAAACGTAATGATTGCGCCGATTGCCGGGGTGTAGTTGTCCTCTGACATTCAAACCCCCTGCGGCATAAGCCAGATATAGATGACGGGCGCAAGCAAAAAGATTGCGTAGAGCGCGCGGGTTTCGAGTTTGGTCATTGGCCGCGAGCCTTGGCGATGGCTGCGCGGGCAGAAACGTGCGCAGGATTGTTGTGATGAGCGATGTGAAGTTCAAGCAACTCCTGCAAAGACGCCAGCAATTCAGGCGCGGCTGCGATTAGGCGGGCGTTGGCTTCCCATGGGTCACGCCGCTCGACACGGCACTGCCGAAGATATTCATCGTCAACGTATCGCGGATCACGCGCCTGACAGATATGGTAACGGCCAGCGCGAACAGTCCCCCAATCATCGTGTGTGTCAGGCCGATAAGCCCAAGGCCCCGGTGTGTGTGCTGCCTGTGTCATAATTTTTAACTCCTTCCGTTTCCAATAACCCATCAATAAACCCTATCCTAAAATACGTCAAGCCCCTATTTGCAAAAAATGGCAAAAATTTTCAATCCCACAAAATCGCCCTTTGGCGTAAGGCTTACCGGCAATGTCAAGGCATTCATTCGACCGGGCGAAACGGTCGATTTAGACCTGGATAGCGATCAACTGGCCAAGATGGAAAAGCGCGGCTGCGTGGTGCAGTCCGAAAAAGTGATGCAAGTTTCGGACACATTTGCGCATGAATTTATTGCAGATTTGAATAGGTTGCAAGGCCAGTCTGTCAAATCTGATAATGACGGCGTGTTGACCAATGGCCAATCCCTTGATCTAGCCCTTATGTCAGACGACGAACTGCGCGCCATGGCCAAAGCTAAGGGGCTAAAGCTGCACCACAAGACGGGCCGCGCAAAACTCCTTGAAGCATTGGAACTCTAATGGCGCTCAATTGGCCATCTAAAGACCCTGATGAGGTTCTGGACTATTCATGGACGCCACCACTATCGCAAGGCGATCATATCGTTAGTGCGACCGCTACGCGCGTATCTGGCAGCGTTGTATTGGACGCAACCGCGCATAGCGACACCGCAGTCACGCTAACCCTTAGCGGCGGGACCGATGGTGAAACAAGCGTTTTTCAAATCCGCGTCACCACGAATGGCGATTATGTCCTAGAAGAAACGCTCTATATCACATGCACGGCAAGCGCCAATGCAGACGTGGCGGCATTCAAGAGGCGCTATCCGTCATTTGCGACTGTCGATAACGAAACCGTAGCAGCCTATCTTGCGGACGCGACGGCGGACGTTGGCGATTGGGGCGACTTGACCGATAGGGCGACTTATCTCCTAGCCGCGCACATGATGACGCTAAACGGCATTGGCAGCGGCACAGAATCTGAAATGGCCAATAACGGCGCAACTGGCATGACGCGGCTAAAGTCTGGTGCATTTGAAGTTGCGTTTAGCGGGACGGTGAATGCTAAAAGCGCATACATGGGGACGCGGTTCGGCTCGCAGTTTTATGAATTGCTTAGGCGAGTGAAAGCGGGGCCGCTGGTTACGGATAGTGGCCTAGTGTAAATAATTAGGGCGAGCCTAAGCCCGCCCTAATGTCATTGCCCATCTTTCGCAGCGGTTGTATGACCCAAATCCCGCGCCCGCCGCTTGTTACTTCCGCAGATAGGCCATGTTTTAACCCTTTCCAGATCGGGAAAGGGCGAAGGACGCGCGGTTGGTATGGTCATGGCCATAAACCCTATCAAAACCACCGTCAAGCCCCTAATGCAAAAAATATGGGACTTTTAGACGGCGGAGCCGCAACCATCTTTCAATCGCTTATGGGCGCGTATTTTCTGCCCGCGACATTGCATCAGGCCGGGGCGCTCGTTTACACCGACGGAGTGATTACGTCCAACGGGGCGGTTGATGTTGACTGCAAGGTGCAGGTTGACGTTGCCAGCTATCGAATGCAGCAATCGGCAAACTACATTGACGGCGATGTGCGGTTGCTCGTTTTGACCAGCGCGGTAACGACCGATGATGAATTGACCGTATCTGGCCAGAGATACAAGATTTATGCGGCAAGCCGCGATCCGGCTGGCGCGTATTGGGATTGTGCGGGACGTGTCAGTTAATAAGGTTAGCGGCCTGCAAAAGCACTTTGACCGGCTAGACCCTCGCCAAATCCAGAAAGCCGCAAAGGCTGGCATTTGGGCAGGGGCTAACGAGATTAAGGTTGAGGCGCAATTGTCGATCACGCGGGGCAGTGTGTCGGGTGCAAATCACAAGCCAAGCGCCCCCGGCGAGCCGCCTAACAACGATACCGGCGTCCTGAAAAACAATATCGAAACCATAAGCACGGGGCCGCTAACGATTGAGGTGCAATCGAAAGCGCCTTACGCGGTAATTCAGGAATATGGCGGAACGATAGACCATCCGGGCGGGCAGCCATTCTTTAAGGATAAGAACGGCGATCTTGTCTTTGTCAGCAAGAACAATCCCCGCGCCGCAAAGATGGCAAAGACAAAGCCGCACAAAATCAAATTGCCAGAACGCCCCTACATGCGACCAGCGGCTAAGAAAATGAAGCCGGTGGTTGCGGCAATCATTAAGGATCGTCTCGATAATACTTTGAAGCGGAAGGGTTAATCCTCCCACCTATCGCGCATATCCTGAATAACGCTTTCAGGAACGCCGTGAATGTTGCCGTAATCGCCGGTCATTACAATTTCATGCAAGTCATGTCGCATGTTATAATAAGGCTGCATCTCCCAAAGCCGCGTAAATGTGTTGCTGACAACTACGTTATAGCCAGCTTCCAAGCAAAGCCTTGCGGCATTTTGACAGTTTTCATGAGCAGCTCTAGGCGGAATAATGCCGAATTTGTAATTGCCGTTGGTATCAATTTGCCACATATCGGCTTCAAAGTGGATAAAACCCGGCAAGCTTTTTGCAAAAGTTGACTTGCCGCTTCCCGGCAATCCGCGAACCAAAACGAGGCGCGCGCTGTCAGGAATGAAGTATGGGCCGTGCATCATATCAATATCTCCTTTCCGCACCCCATAAACCCTAGCCCTCAAGCCGTCAACCCCCTATTTGCCCTAAATGGCAAAAATCACGTTTACCCGCGACTGCGACTATAACCACAATCGCCAAGTGACTACGGCATTCAAAGCCGGTTGGTCTGGCACTGTCAAGCGCGAAGTTCAATCGTGGGCGGTCAAAAAGGGTTATGGATTTATCCCGATTTCCGAAACTTTAGACACAGGAGAATAACACATGGCAGGCGTTACCGCAGAAATTAACCTTTCAATCAAAGCCGCGCTTACCGGCACGAACGATCTAGGCTCGCCTAAGCTGGCCCTTGATCCCATTAGTGAAGTCATGCAGCTTTCGCCGGGGACCGATGCGGTCAATGAGGCTAACATCCTTTTCTCGGATACGCGCACCCTTTCCGCGTCCGCCAATGAGGATATTGACCTCGCAGGCTCGCTCTCCAGCGCATTTGGCGCAACGATTACGGCGGCGGAGATTGTCGCCATTTACGTTAAGGCGGCGTCTGGCAATACGAACAATGTCAATGTGACGCGACCCGCGTCCAATGGCTTCGCTGGCCCGTTTCTGGCCACTGGCGACGGCATGGCAGTGCGCCCCGGCGAATATGTGCTTCTTACGTCACAGACCGGTTGGGCGGTTACGGCTGGCACTGGCGACTTGATCAACATCGCCAATTCCGCAGGGACTACCGGCGTCACCTATAACATTGTGATTATCGGGCGCACCATTGCAGCGTAAGCCGCGCAATGGAATCGAAGCATGGTTTGACGCAACATATCTGTTGATGGTCGGGCCATGCTTCGGTCGGCAAACTGTAGGCGGGCCATGCAATGACAATCAGAGACCAGACAGACAACGCCCGCAAGGCAATCTTAGCCCGGTTAAAGGCGGATAGCGGCCTAACCGCACTTGTGCCAGCGGCGCGCATTTATCCTAGCCGAACGCCTGCCGCACTCACATGGCCGTATATCAAGCTAGGCGTCATCAACGATCTACCCTATCGGCCTAGCGGCGCTAGCGGCTCGCAAAACCTGTTTGGCACGGTGCATGTTTTTACCAAGTCATCGGCAACCAGCCTAGACGCTGAAAACCAATGCCACCAAATCAGGAAGGAATTAATGCGTATCTTAGATGCGCAAAGTTCAATTGCCGTGACTGGGGGCAAGTTTAACCTGCACTATGACGGCGGCACGGTTATGCAAGACGGCGATGAAGCCGACGCGTATCACGGCGTTGTCAATTGGGCGGGTTTTGTGGTTAACTCTGATTAACTATCAAAACCAAACACAACCCTATCCGCGCCAATGCGCTGCAATTCTGCCAAGTCGTGAAAGAACGCAGAGCCTAAAAAGGTTCGATAGGGCACAGCCATCCCGCAATTTTCAGGAAGCGTTATACCGCCGCCACTTCCGGCGTATGTCCCGTCCGGACTGAAATAATGTTCAGTTCCGCGCCTATCAACCGCGATCCTTTCATAGTCGAACGCAACCAATTCGGCAACACTTAGCCAGCTAAAGCTATGATCGCCTAGGTCAAACTCGTATTCCTCTCTGAAATAATCCGAAAATTCAGGCGGTAGGCCGCGCGGCTCGCTAATTGGCGCAATCCCGCTATAGTTGCGGACACCGGCCAAAAAGCTAAATACCCCGTAATTCCGCCATCCAAACGGCTCGCCGTCACCGTGGCCGAATTCTGGATCATTGTCTTTGCCGTCTACCCACTTGCCACCTTCAATTGGCTTGCCGTTCGCGTCAATTGCAATGCAGTGAATGTCAGTGCCCATATCATTATCTCCAATCAATAAACCCTAGCCCCTTGCCTATCTCCCCTTTATATCCGCGTCAAGATATTTTTTTCGCGCCTTAGGAGATTTTTTCAATGGCAGAGCCCTCGATTGTTCGCGGTAGTTATTTCGACGTAAAATATGGCGACGGCGAGGGGCCTGAAGTCTTTACGCAGATGTGCGGCCTTACGACCAAGACGTTCACCCGTCAAGCCAATACGTCCGAACACTTCATTGCAGATTGCGCTGATCCCGAAGATGTGCCCAATCGCTATCTGATTGTCACTGGGACGCAGGCCACTATTTCGGGCGAAGGCCGTTTCAACCGAACGCAGCGTGAAGATATTGAGGCGCTTTACGCAGTGCCGAATAACTATCGCTTTGTCATGAGTGAACCGGCTGCGGACAATGTGAGCGACGGCTATTTTGCAGGCTCGTTTATCCTGACCAATATCAGCTACGCGGGCGGCGATGCCACCGACGGCAATTACGCAACCGCATCTTTCACATTTGAAAGCACGGGCGCTGTAACTTGGACTGACGCCGCATAATCGCCAATTAGAACGCCGAAGGGGAGGCAATCTTATGCAAAATAGCGTGGAGTTAGACTTCGCGGACGGGCGATACCTGTTTAAGTTAGGTATGCGCCAAATCTGCGAGCTAGAGGAAAAGTGCAAGTGCGGCGTTGGTGAAATTGCCGCGCGTTGCCTGTCTGGCTATCATGGCGATCTGGGCGCGGAAACTGCGGATTTGAAATTCAGCGTCCATGACGTAACCGAGACAATTCGGCTTGGCCTGATCGGCGGCAAAGCGGGCTGGGTAGATGGCGCGGAAGTCGCTGTCAAGCCGCATGACGCCAAGGCTCTAGTTGACCGCTACGTCATGGAGCAACCCCTAATCGACGGCTGGCAACTGGCCTGCGTTATCCTTCTTTCTTGCGTTCACGGTTACGAGCCCCCTAAAAAAAAAGTAGCGGAAAGCCCGATACAACCAGACTTGACTGGGGCCGAGTAATGGCCATGGGGGCGACAATGGGCCTGCCCCCTAGCGAAGTTGGCGAATTAGGATGGCAGGAATTTCAGGCGCTTTGCTGGCATTACAATGACATTCAATCGCCGGATGATGACGTAGAGGCCGTTTCGGATGATGTATATGAGGCGCATCTAGCGCGCATGGCTGCAAGGGGCGAATTAAGGACCAACTAATGCCAACGGCTGACAAGGTTATCATTGAACTAGAAGCCCGCGTTTCCAAAGCGGAAGCCGATATTAGGCGTTATAAATCCACAACGGAAAGCTCGCTAAAGGCAGTTGAGCAAGCAAGCGCCCGCGCTGCAAAAAAGCAGGAAGCTGAATTTAAGCGCGCCGCCCGCGCAATCAAAGCCGAACAATCGCAAATCGGCGCAAGCATGAAGGCGCTAGGTGCGTCTATCGGCGCGTATTTTGGTGCGTCCGAAATAATCAAACTTGCGGACGGATTTACGCGCGTTCAAAATGCGCTCAAGGTTGCTGGCCTTGAAGGCGCGGCGCTCAAAGGCGTACAGGATCAATTGCTAGGCCAAAGCCAGAAGTACGGCGTTGGGTTAGAAAGTCTGGCAAATCTATACGGTAAGGCTAGCCAGTCTGCAAAAGAACTTGGCGCTAGCAGCCAAGACCTTATCAATCTAACAGAATATACATCACAGGCCCTAAAAATTAGCGGAACAAGGGCGGAAAATGCTGGCGGGGCAATCCTTGGCCTTAATCAAGCCTTGTCCAGCGGTCGCATTTCGATTGAAGAATATAATCAAATGCTTGAAGGCGGTCTTCTTCCGCTTTTGCAAGCCGCTGCGAATAATGAAAAATTTGGCGGCAGCGTTAACAAACTTCGCCAATACATGATAGATACAGGCATGAGCGGGGCTGAATTTTTCCGCTTGATTAATGCCGGGGCGAGCGAACTAGAGACTAAATCCAACAAAGCAGTCTTGACGCTTAGCGGTGGATTTGTAGCGCTGACTTCCAGCATCATGGTTTACATCGGCGAAGCGGACGCGGCTAATGGAGTAAGCGCGGCCCTTGGTGCGGCCATGGCTGAGGTTGGGGAAAACCTAGATGTATTGGCCGATGCAATCGCGGCTATCAGCGTTGCACTTGGTGTAAGGTTTGTTGCGGGGGCTGTTGCTGGTAGTGGTGCGTTGCGGGCGCTAACAGCCGCCGCCGCTGGATCAACAACCGCCCTAGGCGCTACCGCCGCAGCGGGGCGCGCGGCAGGCGCTGCACTACTAGCCGCGATGGGCGGGCCTGTCGGCGCTATCATCACCGCAACCGCCATGGCTATCGGCTATCTGGCAACGCGAGAGACTGAGGCGGAATCAACCGCCAAGCGTCTCGCGGCTGCAACCGAATTGGCTAGTGACGGGCGCAAAAAGGCCATTAGCCTTAGTCAGCGTTACGCGGCTGCATTGGGCGCGGAACGGGCGGAAGTTGTCAAGTTAATCAATGTTGAAATTGGCCTCGCCAAAACTCGCCAAGCCGCTGCAAAAAGTGAAGTTGCCCGCGCCCTTGCAAAGGTGAAATACGATAAAGAGCAGCTTGCGGTTGCACGTCGCGTAGCATCAAAGGGCGGCGGACCGCATGGCGCGGGCGGACTTATGATCGGGCAGACGCTTGAAGATGCGACAAGCTCAACCGCTGCGTCTGTTAAAAACCTACAGGCTGCAACGGCAAATCTCGAACAGGAAACTGGTGCTTTAGCCGAATTGGCCAACGCATTCAAGGGTCAGGGGCCAATTAAGAGCGGGGGCGGCGCAGCATCACCCGCGACCGACAAAAAGGATAAAGCAAAAAAAGGACCAAAAACCCCCAAAGACACCGGCCCTAGCCCAGAAGATATTGCCGCAGATCATGCGTCCGACTTGCGCCGGTTGCGCGCCGAGGAATTGCAGGCGCAAATCCAGTTAACCGATGATATTCGGGAAAAAGCGGACTTACAAAAGCAACTTGACGAACTTGAATATAAGGACCGGCTCGCTCAAATTGATCAAAACAAGGAATATACACGCGCCCAAAAAGATGCGCAGATCAAGGCGTTGCAGCGCATTTTCGGCACTGGTGGCGAAGGAACGGATCAGGAGGGGCTTAGGCGTTCTATTGCCCTAAAGGAACTTGACAAGGAAATAGAACGCCAACAGACAGAACTTGCGCAAGCTATCGCCGAATCGCTTGAAGCTGAATTGGCCCTTGAAATCGAAGGGCTTGATAGCCGCAAAGAACAGCTTGAAGTTGAGGGGCAAATTCTCGACGCTCGCCACAAGGCGGCGATGATTGCCATTGAAAATAGCGACCTTGACGAAGAGATTAAGCAGCAAAAGCGGGCGCAGCTTGAGGCCGAAACTGCACTTGCGAAAAAGCGCATCGAAAAAGAAGGTCAAAGCCCGCTTGAAAAATACATTGAGGAAAGCCGTAAGATTAAGGCCAACCTTGATGATGAAATTGGCAATATCGCAGTTGATGGATTGGATGCACTCAATGAGGGCTTGGTTGACGCCATTATGGGCGCAAAGAGCCTAGGCGAAGTCTTTAGTAATGTCGCAAAGCAAATCATCGCTGACTTGCTGCGCATTGCAATTCGCATGGCCATTTTTAACGTATTGGGCAATATAGGCGGGATTAACTTCGGTGGCGGAAGCATGAACGCCGTAACCGGGACGCCTTACATCCCCGGCAATGCCAGCGGCGGAAGCTTCCGCGTCAAGGGCCAGGGCGGGACGGATAAAAACGTCCTGTCGCTCAATGGCCAGCCAGTGCGGCGCGTTTCCATGGGCGAAACTGTCTCGATCAATCCTAGCGGACGGGGCGGCAATTCGGGTGGCAGTCAGTCCATTTATGTGGATGCGCGCGGGGCCGTTATGAATGACCAATTCGCGCAAATGATTTTGAAGCAATCTAAGCAATATGCAGCGCAAGCCGGTCAAGCATCCTACGCGCAATCAATGCGTGACGCGCCGGGGGCAGTAGGGGCGAAGCAAAGATATGGCTAACCACCGATTTAGCTATCTCTTTGAAGTCGAGAGCGACCCGCCTGCCTATCTTTGGACTGGCGACGGGCAGCTTGAATATGACAGCAAGACATATCTAGGCGCGGGCCATATCCTTAGCCTGCCTGATATTAAGCAACTCATCAACGGCGTAAGTGAACGGCTTGAAGTGTCGTTTAGCGGCGTCAATGACGAAACGCTAAGACTTGCCGTCGATGACCGGGAAAGCGTCTATCTTGCGCCTACTCGGATAGGCCGGATTAGTTTTGACGCAGATTGGCAGATTGACGGCGATGCCGAATGGCTTTGGAGTGGGCGCGCGGACGTTTTGACCCCTCGGTCAAGTCCTAGCGAAAATGGGCGAACACGGTCTATCTCGATTGGCTTTAGCAGCGGCGATACCATGCGTTCAAATCCGCGCGCCTCATTTTTCACGGATGCCAGTCAGCGTCAACGGTCTAGCGATGACGCATTTTTTAGCCATGTAGGGCAGATTAACGCGGGCATTGTCCGCAAGTTTGGACCTAAATGATTGGCGAGTATATCAAGGCGGCAAGCGCCAAACAATTTTCTTGGGGCATCCATGATTGCAGCACGTTTTGCGCGGATTGGCGTGTGTTGCTTGGCCATGCCGATCCTATGGCAGATATTCGCGGGAAATACCACGACGAGGCAAGCGGCTTAGGCCTGATCTATGAAGGCGGCGGGTTGCTTAAGTTGTGGTCTGACCGGATGCCAGAACCCGACAAAAACCCTATCGCCGGGGCGGTTGCCGTGGTTAGCTTGCGGGGCGAAGAGTTAATGTCTCTCTATTCTGGCGAGCGTTGGATTTTCCTTATGGATAGCGGGATAAGGGCGCTTAATTTGCCAAGCGACAAGATTTTAAGGGTTTGGAATGGGTAAGTTTATCGGCTCTATTTTGTCTGCTATCGGGCTTGCCGTTGCGATTATTTTTAGCGGAGGGACCGCTGCAATCATCATGGCAGGCGTTGCACTCGCGGCAAGTGTTGGCGCTGTCCTATTCGCCCCCAAGGCCCCCAAGCCTCAAGCCGCAGAGACAACCCTACGCAGCCCAGCCGCCCCGCGCACGTTCGGCTATGGCATTAGGCGCGTCTATGGTTCGCTTGCCTTTTACGGCAATAGCACAAGCGGGGCGTCAATCGACGTCATCGCGTATTGCGATTGCCCTGCAAATTCGGTCAATGCGGTCTATATCAATGATGACGTTGTGACTATTTCTGGCGGCGCGATTGTGCATCCAGACGCTGAATCCTATGTGGGCGGAGTTGCGCTCGCCGGGTATAATTTGGGCGCAACCCCCAATACTGCGCATTCCGCCGTAGTGTCTGCATTGCCCGGAGTTTGGACAAGTGACCATCGCGGAGACGGTGTAGTAAGTGGCTATCTCATTAAAAACCCCGTAAAGGAAAAGAAATTTCTTAGCACATATCCGCAAGGGGACAATGTTCAAATGTCTCTTGTGATTAGTATGCAGCCGTGTTTCGACTTCCGCAATGTCGCGCACGATATTGATGATCCTTCGACATGGGATGAAACGCATAACCCTGTTTTGCACTTCCTTCATTATCTGGTTTTTGATAGAGGTTATTCTTACGATACCGCAATACTTCCTAAAATCTCACTATGGGAGACCGCAGCCGATATTTGCGATGAAACGATTAGCAGTGAGTCCCGCTATCGCGCCTGCCTGTTTTTCAATCGCACTGACAAGCCGCATGAAATTAGCGCATCAATCACTGAAACATTTGACGGCTGGTATAGTATTGACAGCTTGGGGCAAATTAGCGTTTACGCGGGCGCGTATTACGCGCCGACCGTGACCATTGATGCGAGCCATATTGTCGAGTATTCTTGCCAGTCGTTCGTTGAGGATGAAAATAAATACAACGAGATTAGCGTAAAATACTACAGCAGCCTGCATGACTATAACCTTGTAGAGGCCGAACCTTGGCGCGATGAGGGCGATATTGCGGCGCGCGGGATTGTCAATTCAACCGGAATTGAACCGCAAATCCCTAGTCACAAACAGGCGCGCAGATTGGCCAAGATATTCATGGCGCGGCAAAATGCGCAGTATCGCGGAACGATTAGCACGAACTATTCCGGACGCATTGCCGAAGGTCAGCGATTTGTCAATCTGGAAATTATTGAGGCCGGGGCAGTCATCTTTGACGGTGTTGCTGAAATTACGGAATTGACACGCAATCTTGAAACTGGCGGCGTAACTTTCAACTGGGTTTTGGCCGATGAAAACGCATGGACTTGGAACCCAGCAACCGAAGATGGTGACGGCGCTCCGACCGGGACATTCCCGGCAATCGACACTCTGGCCGCGCCAACTATCGCCGCTGCGTCATATGTTTTTGACGGAATCGCGGCAACGGCTGAATTGACCATTGACGGAACAGGGCCTAACAGGGATGATTTGACGTGGTTTTTGCGCTGGCGCTATGACGGCGGTAGTGTCTGGAATGAGCAGCGATATGATGATATTGCGGCGGGTGCTAGTGTGACTTTGATTGCCAGTTTGATCCCGGTCAATACAGACATTGAAGTCGAGATTGCCTATTCAACTGGAAACGGCAGCGTTTCGGATTGGTCAAATACGCAGTTGGTCAACGCGGACGCGAGCGCAATCCCGCCAGACGTGCCGACTGAATTTGTCGCAAATGACGGGACTGGCCTAGCCACAATTGAATGGCGCAACCCAAGCAATGCGAATTTTGATCATGTCGAGATTTACCGCCACACTAGCGCGACATTTGGCAGCGCGTCCAACATTGCAAGCGTGTATGGCGGTCTAGGCCAGTATATGAGCTATGACGATACGATTGCCGCTGGCACATATTACTATTGGGCGACTAGCGTTAGCACGACGGCGGCAGAGAGCGCGCCGGTCGGGCCTGATAGTGCGGTTGTTACGTGATAGATGCAACGGGGCAGGGGTGGCGGAAGACGCCCCATATATTAGCCCTCCATACTTTATCGTGCGACGCGACGCCGGTTTGAATTGAGTCGGCAATCTTCCGCGCCTCGTCAAAATCATCGGCTCTGACTATATATTCTCGAACGCGCGGCGCAACTTCTGATTGCGGAGTTCCGAAATATGGCCAAGCCTCAATTGTGATTTTCCAGTCTTGCATCAATCAAGCCCTAGCAATTCGTCAACCGCCATTAGAAAGCCCTCGTCTCGCAAAACTTGCGGAACGCCATTCCTGATTTCTAAGAGTTGCGCTTCAAGGGATTCAATCCGATTTGCCGCCATGTGCATGGTCACGCTCGCGGCGGGGCATTCATAGCCGCGCATAACAAAGTCACTCCAAGCCCTAAGCCGATCTGGCAATTCCGTCACGATACGACCCCCTTCCTAGCCAAAAATGCCGCGACGTTGCGTGAAACGCGCTTGCCGCCGACATAGTGATAATTCCCGCGCTTCTCGTATTTCGGCCAAAGCATCGTCGTTTTGGCGGGCTGGCCATTGGCGTATTCGGTCTTTGCGCCAAAAACAATCTTGTAAGCCTTGAAAATTTCCAGCGCTTCAATGCTCATTTCTCAATCCTTCCGTTTCGATACACCCCCAATAAACCCTATCGCAAAACCCGTCAACCCCTTATTTGCCCCTAGTGTTTATTTTCCCCGGCCATCTGTTCAACCCGTCCAACGTGAAGGCTAATCTAGTCTCGCGCGTGATAACGGGCGGCGAAGCCATCAACGGCGAGATTGACGCAATCGCAACAGACGGCGGCGGGCATTGGCAAGTCACATGCACGGGCATTGATCTAACCAACGCCCGCATAATGCGCCAATGGGAGGCATGGGAATCCTATCTTGACGGCGGGGCGGTTGACTGTCTAGTCCCCATGTTGAGCGTTGCGCGGGCTAATCGCCCATTTGGCGGCGGGCAACCGGCTAAAGTGCATGGCCTAGTCGCGGATGATGATCTATTTCCGACAAGTCTAGCATATGCCGCGCCCTATATCAGTGCAACCGTCACCGATAGCGCCGCACTACGCGCAACCGAATTGACCATCGCCGTTAGCCGGGGCGCTCCATTGGAAGGCGGCGAAACTTTTTCGATTGGCGGGCGCGGTTATCGTATTCAGCGCGTCAAGTCTAGGCCCACTGTTCAAAGTGCAGTCGTTAGCATTCGCCCGCCTTTGCGCGAGGCGCTAACCGGTGACGATGTAATTGATTTTTCTTTCCCGCTTTTGAAGTGCAGACTGCAACCAAATCAAGATATTGGCCTAGAGATATTCCAAAACCAATCGGCTAATACAAGTATAACCTTTGAGGAGAATACGCGGTGAGCGCAACGCAAGTTGATATTGTATTGTTTCGCAATGAGCAACGCGAATTTTCTGGTCAGTGCGTCGATGAATTAGGCGAGCCGATTGATATTACTTCGACTGTTTTTGCAAGCTCCGCAAAATCTCAGGCGGGTGACGCTGCCGTAATTGCAGAAGCTGCATTTACAAAAGATACGCCGTCGCAAGGTGTATTTTCGTTTATCTGGGATGGCGCTGACTTTGATGGCTATGGAAGCGCGTTTTCCGAAACAAGACTTTCCTACGACATGAAAATTGATAACGACAACATTCTTTACGGCCAAATAATCTTGAAACCGGGGGTCACTGCATAATGGCTATTACCACACTTGGCGATAACTTTAGGGTTATCATTGAAGGCGGCTCTGGAGCTCGTTTCGCGGGGCTTGCGGAGGCAAGTGCAGATGTGGCGGTAGCGGCTGCTGGCCGATCCGAGGACGCCCGCGATATTGCGCAAGCGGCGGTCGGCGTTGATTATGCCGACGCGACAGCCGCTCTGACTGGGGCTTCAAACGGCGATAAGTTCACCTATTGGGATGGCGATGAGATTGTCTATTCCACAAAAACAGGCGGTGTTCTGGTTGAGTTGACAGGTCCGTGGTTTGGGGCGGATAAGGTCACATATCAGCGCGGTGGTAGCCCAGCCGTTCGGACGCTGCCGGAAAAACTCGGAGACATTATTTCAGTGGCCGACTATCGGCTGGGAAGTGACACCGATGATACCGCTTCGTTTCAGCGCGCAATTGCTAAGCTCAATACTGTTAGTCATTCAGTCGAGTTGCTTGTTGGTGGGAACCTGACTGTGGCAGGCAGCCTTGATCCCATCGTCACGCCACGAAAAATTATCAACGGCTGGGGGGCCACCATCAATCATGATGGGGGTACGTTGTTCAGCTTCAATGCCGGTGGCAATGTCGGCGGCATCCATGGGATACGATATATTTGCCCATCAACGCCGATTGCGGGGACGTGTTTAGCAGCGCTTGATGGCGCAATTGCTCTAAGCGTGTCTGGAATAACCGGCCAAATTAACGAATTTCTGAAGGCTGGTCTGACGGATTTCGCTGGCGGATACTCCATCGAAAATGTGAACGTCAACACAGTAAATGCTGCCATGACCGTCATTAAGCACGGTGACGGCGCAAACAGTAGACTGCGCAATGTTGTCATGACGGCGATAGGCACTAGCCGTCTCCTTGACCAAACGACACCCTCAGGCGCGCTCGCAACCGCCGTGTCATTCGGCGCGGGCGGGTGGGACACCATTGATTGGGACGGCTTGCTGTGGAACGGGTTTGAGACAGCGCTGGATATGACCAGAGTCGTTTTTGCCAAGAACATTTCCAACGCAATGATTTCAAATTTCATATTCGATTACTGCGCAAAGGGCATGAATCTAGAGAACGTCGCGGCAGGTGGCGGCATCAACAACATGATCTTTAGATCAGGCTGGGTAGTTGGGATGGATGGACATGGCGTCCACCTCAAAGGGACCGTGGGCGACCACAGAGACATCCAGTTCGATGGCGTCCATGCGCTCTTGGCGGGTAGTAATAACTGGCGGTTGGAAGCTGCCGCTATGAGCGGCGTTGAGTTGAACAACTGCCGGGGAAAATACGCCAATCGACTCAACGGCTCGAACACAGGCAATCTTCAGGACGATTTTGTAGCGCTGTATGGTGGCTGGGCGATCAACGGTGGCCAATATGGACGCAGCGCGAACAACATCGTTATTGGGTCTGCGCCTAATTGGCAGGGCCGATATGGTGTTAATGTCGCTCCCAACATCGCAGATTGGCGCGTAGAAGGAGCCCGGATGGAAGGGAAGACCGCTGATACATCTATGAATATCGCATCGACTACCGTTCTATCAGGCAATAACAAGTCAGCATTTGTGCGAAACAATTCAGTCATTGGCGGAGCATTGTCCCCGGCATACGCCACTAGCACCACAGTCGCCGCGCCAACTTCTGGCGCGCTGCAAACTAACAACACGCCATTCACATTCGATTTATATATTTACGGGGGCGCTGTAACATTAATTAATTTGAATGGAACGCAAGTGTCAGACACTGTGCCTGCGCAACTAACGGTCAAGCCGGGTTATACTTGGCAGTTAAATTATACTGTTGCACCGACTTTGCGCAGAATTATTCACCCGTAGCAGCGCCGAATGTTCAAGGTGGGGCTGCTACGATGGCCACCAGCCTGACGCTGGGTATCGGCACGCCGGGTAGCGACTGGTTCCCCGCGTGACAGGCGCGAACGGCGTTAAGGTTGATATGGTGACGGAACTAATTATCACTTCGTAGCAATAAACCCTAAACCCCTCCCCAAAAATAAGCTAGGGCTTCCCCATAACCAAAGGGAAGCCCTATGCACATAGACCAAAATCTATACGAATTCGCAACGCCGAGGCAGTCTGAAATTCTGGACGCGGTTGAATTGCATGGCGGCAAAAAGCAGGCGGCTAAGGCGCTCGGCCTGAATAGATCGACTGTGCAAGATGTATTCCGCGCGGTGCATCGCAAGGCCGCAACCATGGGTTATTCGCCCGCCCATGACATGACGCGAACCGTCCCGGAAGGTTATGCGGTCAGGGGAGTATCGACATACTATAACAAAGAGGGCAAGCCTACTGGCCAGTGGGTTAAGTCCAGCGCAGACGAAAAGGCAAGACATGCCGCAATCATGGCGGCAATTGAAAGCGCGGCGGACGCACTGCCCCGACTTAGCGCCATGCCGCATTCCGGCCAGCCTAACGCTGATTTGGTCAACCTCTACACCCTGACTGACTGTCATGTCGGAATGCTGGCATGGCATCGAGAGGGCGGCGATGATTGGGATTTGACCATTGCCGAGAATACGCTAGTGCGATGCTTTGAAGCCATGATTGCCGCTAGCCCGGCTGCGGATAAGGCTGTAGTGTGTCAGCTTGGCGACTTCATGCACTTTGACGGGTTGATAGCGCAAACACCAACGAGCGGCCATCCCCTTGACGCGGACGGGCGTTTCGGCAAGATTGTTGAGGTGGCAATTCGAGTGCTTAGGCGCGTTGTCGATATGGCGCTTTCCAAACATGGCCAAGTCGAATTGATCATAGCGGAAGGCAACCACGATATTGTTTCGTCTATCTGGCTGCGCAAGCTATTCGGAGCGCTTTATGAGAACGAGCCGCGCTTGAAAATCAATGATAGCGAGTTGCCATATTACTGCATTCAACATGGCGAAACAATGCTCTTTTTCCACCATGGGCACTTGACTAAGCGCGATAATTTGGCCAATAAGGCCCCGGCGATTTTTCCCAAAATTTGGGGAAATACAACCAAGCGCTATGCCCATTGCGGGCATTATCATCACGAAGTCGTAATGGAGAATGACGGCATGACTATCACGCAACATCCAACACTAGCAGCGCGAGACGCCTACGCGGCTAGGGGTGCATGGTTTGGCGAGCGAGCGGCTAAGTCAATCACGTATAGCGCGCGATTTGGCAAGGTCGCGGAAAATGTGATTTGTCCTGAGATGGTGGGGGAATAAAACTGTGAAAATTATTGGAGAATTTACACCGCTTGCGGATTTGGAACTTTATGCCGATGTTCAATACGGCATTCTAGGATTTTCTGGCAACGAAATTGCAATACGCGATCACAACGGATCATTTACTTTTTTGAAGTTTTACGATAATGTAGTCAATCATTCAAAAGAATACCCCGCAAAACAAACCCAAGTCGGCGGCGATCATTATCTAAAGATGAAAATTCAGCCGCTTGAATTCGCAATGGCAAATGAGCTCGACGCCTGCCAAACCAAAATCATCAAATACATCTGCCGCGATAAGTCATCTAAACTAGAGGACTTGGAAAAGGCGCGTCATGTCCTCGACTATTATATTGATTGGGTCAAAAGCAATGTTTAACCTAGAGACATTCCACTCCGCAATTCAATGGCCTGTCTTTCGGGGAACGATTACGGAAAGCCAAGAGATCGGCCTAACCGAATTGCTATCATGCCGCGATGATTGGACGCCTGCGGAATTGGCAACCGCGCTTGCTCTGGCATATGAGCGGACGGACGGCACAATGCGCAATGCCAAAATCAGGCGACAAAAATACCGCGAGCCGATTGTCAATGAGCGGCTATTCAAAATGGCCCTAGGAAGTCAGCGCAGTGCGGATATTGCGATGCACTTTCAGGACGCGCTAATCAAATCGGAGTGGGGTGTATGAGTATCGGGATAATGTGGATTTTTATCAAGCATTACGCGGGCAAGGCTTTTGGCGTCGTCACGCGATACCCTTGGCAGATATTGGCCATTGCGCTGGCCATTTCCGCCTATTTGGGATGGTCTAGGGCGGATAAGTGGGAAGGGCGTGCGGCAAACGAAAAGGCCGCACATGCCCAATCCATCAAGAATTGGCAATCGGCGTATGCCAAGGCCAAAGAGGAGAACCTAGCCGAAGTGGCCGCGATTGAGGCCAATCACAAGGCGAAAATTGACAAGAGGAAAATTGAATATGTCTATGTCGAAAAAGAATATCGCGGCAATCTTGCTGCTAGGCTTAACAATGACGGCTTGCGCGTCACGCCCGAAGCCGGTGCCAGTTGCCCCATCGGATACGGTTTACCCGTCGTTTCCAAAATGCCCGGAGGAGTTTTGCACCGAGATCAAGCGGCCATCGTTTCTCGATCCGATCTTGAAATAGTCGCGGAAAATCAGGCGCGATTGGAAGGGATGGTAGGGGCTTGGCAGGATTTGGATTGATATGAAAAATACGGAATGCCCAACTTGCGCGCAATCTGCCTAACGTGGCATTCCGTTTTTCCGCGCCTGATTTGATTGCGGCCATCGTTGTTTGTGTGGCGTTTACGCATGGCCGCATTGCTCATAGCGGCCAATCCACATGGCTAAAAGCATACCCGCGCAATTCACCACAACGCAGCACTTGCGCGGGCGTTAGGCTGGCAATCTCGCTTTCGGTCAAATGCCAAGTGCGGAGATTGTATCGCCGGTCATGGCCGACTTCGCAGCCCTCAAAACGCCCGTCAATCGAAAGCCGCACGTAGCGGCTAACGACTTGATCCGGGGAATAGTTGGGGGCGGTGTAGGGGGTCATTCTGCCAACATCCGGGCAACTGCCTCACTGTGGCGCTGCCAAGCCTTAAATTGGCCGCGAGATTGGGCCTTGTCAGCCATAGCTTGGCGCTTGTCGATCAGTTTTTCGCGGGCTTCTTCTAGTTTTGTCATTTGGGTTACTCCGTTTCGATAATCATCCAATAGCGAATTATCATATTGGCGTCAAGCAAAAAAAAGGGGCCGCGCAAATTAATGCAGCGGCCCTAGGTTGCCAGCATCGAAAGGAAGGAAACCCGGCTGGCGCGGGTAACTCTGAATAAGTGGGGCTAGGTCAATGCACCAACCTAGCCCCGAGCGGACACTCCCAACAGTGCCGCATGTGAGTTCGGGGCAACCTTTGCCATACAACCTGCGTCCGGTTGCCCCTAGAGCCGCACGGTTTATCAGTCCGTCGCTCTAATTCGGCGCGGGCTAAACTCCCCGGATTGCCAGTAAGCCTTATCTTAAACCCAACCCCCGCGCAGTTGGGCAGCAATGTCGAAACTATTTCAAACCAAAGCCCCTCGACATTGGAGCCTTAATTCTAAGCCATGCTAAGGGATAGCGCCCCGGCCCAATTGGTGCGCATTGTTAAGAGGCGTATTGGGACAATTTGAAATCCCCGGCGTAACCAATGGCAAGAGGCCGGGGACATATTATGGAGCCGCCTAGCGTAAATACGATCACGCCGCGCTTTCATGGTCAATGCAAACTTAGCCTGTCAATTCAGGCCCGCCTTTTTACAGCGCCTTACGCAATTGCACTTACAACCCATCCATAAACTCGCTTTTCTGGAAAGTCAAGAGGTTTTGTTCGATGCCGCGAAAAAAACCAAACATTGCAACCAACCGCGCCTCCCCCAAAATCTCCACATAATGCCCGCGATGTTCCTCGATAATCCACCGCCGTTCACGCTTAAATGCAGCAAAATGCCGCACATACTTGCCCGCGCTAATTGAAAGCTCAAGGCTATTCGGCGTCCGAAAATGGATTGCGATCATGGTCTAGTCCGTTGCAATGTCATAATAAATTGTAGGCTTTCTTCCGTTATTTTCCTTTCCGGTCCCCGCCCTAATCATATCAGATTCGGTTAGCATGGCGATTACATCATTTAGCGCCCGCGTCGTTCCCATGAATTTGCAAGCGCGGCTCAATTCGGTTTTGGTAATTCCGGCGCTGCCGGATTTCACAATTTCGGCGTGAACGCGCTTCAACTTGGCCTCTTGCTCGTTGTCTGCAACGCGCTCTTTGACCGCCCGCAATAGACTATCAACCGATATGCTGCTGATTAGATACCCCCACTCCAAATCAGACGCGCTAATTCTTGGCGCTTTTGGATTGTCGCAAATCGCCTTGATCAAGGCTAATTTTCCCGCATTCTCTGCAAGTCGCGCTACAATTGAAGTGTGATATTCGCCCTTTATTGATTCCAGCATATCTTTTTGCGTCAATCGCATTTTGTAGGCTAATTCTTCGGCGCTGGTATCCGCATAAGGAACCACATACGGCTTAGGAATTTGACTGCTATGCTCGCCTAGCGGGAATGCGTTATGGCCTTCCGCCCCCTCTGCGATTGCTTTCGCGGCCATTATAAGGCTAACCGGCATTGCCTTCCTAGGCGGGCGTTGTGGCGATGGATAGTCGTTAGTGCTTTCAAACAAAACGTAGCGAGCAATAAAGCCATCGGCAACTGACTTTCCAGAAAAGCTGCCCCAAAACACTTCTGGCGTAGTGGTTCCGTAAATCCCCAAATGCGGGCTTTCGATTATTTCACGCGGTCTTTCATCCTGATTTGCGTAATCGCTACCCATATACCGAGAATTTGCGTCCGAATAAAGTTCCGTAAAAAGCCTAACAATTTCTTTTGCGTGAGGAGATGCTGTCCGCGAGTCCATAATCGCGTTCAGCATCATACCGAATTCGTCAATTGCGTAAAATATATTCGGCTGCTTAGTCAGGCTTGTCAAAAGCCCCGTCCCGCTGGCAATCTTTGCGCCGCCTAGGACGTGATGCATTCCAGCTTCGACCATTAAATTCGCTGCGCATTTTAGAGGCCAGTCTTTCCCGCCGCCGCTTCCACAAACCCCAATCCCATAAAGGTTAGTTCTCGAACCAGTCGGACCCTCGTATCTCCGTCCGGCCAAAGCGCCAAAAGCGCAAACCAGCGCCCCAAGTGCGAGATATGGTTGGGGCGAAAGAGCGGTTTCTGTGATATACTCAACACCTAGGCGCAATGGCCCGCCAAGGCCTCTAAGCCAATTAGGCTCACTAGGACTAGACACAATCGCCGGGACAATGCTAGGCTCGTCTTTCTGGCCTTCCGCGCGCCGTTTAGCCGCATTGGCAACCATCGCATCTAGGTCAAAATACTTGACGCTAGGGTCTGGAATTGATCCTTCCGGGATATCAGCGCGCACGGTCGCAATGGCGCGCGTAATGGCTCGCTTTGTGTTTTGCTGGTCAATGTAATGGCCGCTAATCGGCAAGTCACCATTGGCCAGAATTCCGGCAATCTCTGCGTCGCTAAAGCCATCATAGGCCATCATGCGAACGCAGCGCAAGCCAGCGCCGCTCCTATCGCCGTCAATAGGGCTAGTGATTAGGTCATATAGGCTAGAGCCTACTGCAATGCCCAAATCGGCGGGATCCTTGCGCGCGATGACGCCCGGCACATTGGCTAGGCTTAGGTCAACATCCTTTGTTTCCGATTGCGGCTTTGTTGCCGGGAAAGCCGCTGCAATCTCTTTTGGCCAATAGGCTAGGCCATTGTCGGCAATGGCGACGCTGGCCATAACCGGCTTGCGCCCGCGCGCCTTTTTGACCATCGTGGGCCAGTTGACACTGCCGGGAAGCCGCATGAGGCGGTCGATATTCCAGCAGGCCGGGTCTGCATCATAATAATCGCGCAACTGCCGATTGATGCTTTCGACTTCCGCTAGGTCCGCATGATCCTCGCACAGTCGCCAAAATGCCTGCAACCCGTTGCCGCTGTCAATGACAAAGCTAGGCGGGCAATCGTGGCTTTCCAGCGCCGCCAAAATGCTAGGCCGGTCAAATGCGCCGCCCGTCTTTGGCGGGTCAATATCGACATACGCAAAGCGAGCGGCTGCGATATTGGCCTTGGCTGGCTTGCGCATAAAATTGACAGGCACGGCGTTAGCCGTCCAGTAAATGCCGTATTCGTTGGAATTGATAGGCGTTGCCCAATCAATCGCCGCTTGAATGTCAGTGAAATACGCAGCAACGGGTTCCGCTTTAGTGGTAGCGGATATTGCAACCAAGTGGATCTGGTCTAGTGTTTCAAGGAATTGCGCGGCGGTTGCGGTGTTGAGTTTCATCAATAAGGCACTTCCGTTTCAAGCGCCGCAATCTCTTGCAGCCTATCGCAAGCCCCAAAAAACACGCGCGAGCAAAATTCGTCATATTCCGCCTTGCTCAATTGGTCTAGGCTGAATTTGCCGATACTGTCAAGGTACTCTCCACCAGCTTGACCGCCAGCCTCAATTGCCGCTTTTTCGGATTGTGTCGTATGCACGAATTTCCCCTTTGTGTCAATGATGATATTCAGACAGCATACCGAACATGCTTGATGAATAACTGACATGCGCGGACGCAATTCAGGATCATACCATCCTAGTCCGTGACAATCGCGGCGGCAAATTGCGCATGTCATTTTACCCACGCATAGCAAATGGCGCAAATGATAAGTAGCAGCGCTAGATATTCAATTGGCGGCTCGTTCCATACATTACTCATCATTAACCTCCTCCCTGCTGCTCAAAATCTGGCGTTCGGCTTCCGCGTAAAACGACCTCACAATCTGCCCATTATCCCATTGGCCGCCTAGGATACCGCGCCGAACAACATCGCTATAGCTGCGGCTTTCGGCGGCTAATTGGCGCGCTTTCAAAAGCGCAATATCGTCAATGTCAGCCAAAAATCTCTCGCTCAATTTCTCTTGCATCTTGTCCATCCTATGCGACAAGCACTGCCTTGTCAATCCCGCCTTATCGGCTTCATCTTGGCGGTTACTTCCCATTGCGCAATTCAAAAACGCCTCTTTATTATCTGGACCGAAACTGTCTAGGAAACTGTCAATTTCTGACAGTATCGCGCTAAAGTGTTGGCTAGGCTCAATATATCTTTCGCCATCCTGAATTTCATCGATGTGCCTTAGTGACTTCCAATGCCTACGGCGCATGGCCAATCGCAGCCAAGCCCAGTGCGCAAGAATTGGCTTGTCATAGCTTGCCGCATCGCAAAATGCGTCGTGCACTAAGCTTTCAGGGTCGCTCGATCCTAGCTTATACGCATATGCAAGCAAGGGTTTAGAGTAAGCCCGATATGCCGCATCTAGCTGCATAGGGAAAGAATGCCTGTTGCGACAAGGGCACCGACAATCATGTACGCCAGTCCGATTAGCAACTCCTTGGCAATTTCACGCGCCATAAATCACCTTGGCAATATCTGGCGGTGAGTATCTCGGCCCTTTCAAAATTTTGCCGTCATTGCGCAAAACGGCCCCCCCGTCATCGCCAAGTTTGGACATATTGGAGCGGTGAATTTCGCGCAATACGTCATCCAATGGAATACCGCGCTCGATTGCATGGCCATACTTCACGTAAACGCCGTCGCCTAGCGCGTCTGCAATCTCGATGGGATCAGGCGTCTTGCCGTTAGAAATAAAGGCGCAATTTTCCAACGTGACTTGATGGCCGCGCGCAAACAATTCCATGCCGCAAGCGTCAACCAATTCCAGAAACTCCTCTAGGTCAATGCGCAATCGCATCTTTTCGCGGTCGGTTTCGATTTCGGAAAGCGCGGACCGCGCGGGAATGTCGAATGCGGCGTGGAATTCAGCAACCATAGCCTCTGGCCGGTAAAGGTCCATGTAAAGCAATGCGCTTCCCGCGTCATGTTCGAGCTTGGCGCGTTCTGACGCCATCAAATCCTCATACGGCACATCGACATTGCCGCGATACATGCCGTCATGCGCTAGGCGCGCGTCGTAAATCGCCCGTGCTATTTTTTCGATGATCGTCATAATAATAATCTCCCGTAAAATATGCAAAAAGTGGAATTTCAGCATCATGCGCAAAGCCGCATGTGTGGCAGAAAAAGATAGACTGGTTTGCGTCAGATAGGATTGGGGTGGAGTTTAGTTGGTGGATCATGACTTAACCGCTTTTGCAATTGCATTACGGGCAATGAGACTGCACGACGCGGAAGTGTCGTTGGATGCAATAGATTGTAAAGCTGCCAACATTTCAGGCGCGGCGCAAATGAGCGCAATATCCGCATCACTAGGGCGCGTCCCGGCTGTGTTGTAGTACGTCTCATTGTCTCCAAAGTCGCAAACAATCTCATCGCCCGACACGATTAATCCTTCATTTTCCGAATGATACCTTTCCGGCCTGCGATCAAGCCACTTCCAAGGGCCTTTTGTATGTCCACTCATGCTGCAATCCTTTCTACATCTGTCAATCTCCGCCCGACAATCTCGTTATATTTGCCGGACTTCTTAACTTGAATTTCACCTATAGCCCCAATTTCACCCTTACGCAAGAGGGCTTCTGCAACATTTTTCGGCACTGGCGCGCTTGCATATCGCATCCACCACGCTTCCGCCTTGGCCCTAGCATATCCGGTATGCTCTAGGCAAATCCACTCACTATGCCCGGTCAATCCGCACATGTAAGTCACCTTAAGGCTATCCGGCTTGCCCATTTTGCGATGGATTGCATAGCTAATCGAATCCACATTTAACCACTGTGGCGGCTCGGTCATGACGCTTGCCGTGCTAGGCGCGCTGAAAACCTTGCGCTCCGGGCCGGGAAACTCATAGCCGCAACAGTAGCAAATACTTGCCGCAATCGGGTTATCAGCTTCGCATTCCGGGCAGTATTTGACTAGCGGGTCTGTTCTCTTTTCACCTTTCTTGCGCGCGGACGGCACATTGAGATTGTCAATCGGCCCGTTGCGCGATATGTTTTCGCCAAAATCAAGCACAAGAAAATCCGGCTTAGGGCCATTAGCAATGGCGTCAAGCCGCCCTTCCTTAGTGTCTAAATTATAGCCATCTGCATATAGCGTCCTAGTCCCTCTCAATATAATTTGCGCATATTTATTGACAGACTTCGTAAGCATGGCCAACACAAGCATATCTAAGTGCTTGACATTAATTCCGGTTGTTAGAACTCCATTACTAACAAGGCATTGCAGCTTTTTTTCCTTGAATAAGTCTAAGTCAGCATCACGGCCTAGACTATCGCCAAAGATTGACGCAACTGCAATCCCGCGACGTCTGAATTCATCTTCTAGCGCCCTGCAATGATTATTAGTCGCACCGTAAACAAACCAGCCAGCCCGATTGCGTCCATGCTCAATTGTCTGTGTAACAATCGCGTCAATGGCCTCTGGCATCATGGCCGGGACTTCAACTTGCGCCGGAATGTAATCGCCGCCGCGCGATCCTATGCCATTGGCGCTAAGCCTAAAATCACCCGGCTTGACAGACGGGCGAGCCGGTCGCGTCAAATACCCCTCATCAAATAATTCTGTAATGGGCGTTTCATGCGCAACATCTGTAAATAGCGCGTTTTCGCCTTCATGCAAATAACCACCATCATTGCGAAAGTGAGTAGCAGTGAAGCCAATAATCTTTAGATGTGGATTGATTGCCTTTAGATCAGCAAGAAACTTGCGATACATGGTTTCATCTTTGAATGAAATATCCTGACATTCATCAATAATAACCATGTCGCATTGCTGCACCTTGTATGCCTTGGAGTGTATCGACTGGATACCGGCAAACAAGATTCGCGCGTTAATCTGCTTGCGCTTTAAGCTGGCAGAGTAAATGCCCGCTGGCGCTTCCGGCCAAATCCCCTTCAACTCTTTATAGTTCTGATCAATCAACTCCTTGCGGCTAGTAACCGACAAAATGCGCGCTTGCGGGTCAATGTCGAAAACCAACTTAAACCACTCGGCCATGACGTAAGACTTGCCGCCTCCGCCGGGAATTATAACAATAGGATTGCCCGTATGGTTTACGAAATAGTTGTAAAGGTCATCAATCGCCTTTTGCTGGTATGGTCTTAGTTGCATTGATTGCGTCCAGAATAGCGTAACCGATAAGTTCGGGGATTTGGGGGACTACGGCGTTTCCGAGGGCGGCAACTCCGTCCATTTGGTTGGGAAGCCCATTAGATGCTCGCTCCACTCCGGGTTTATCTTTCCCCCAGCATGAGTCGCTAAAGTCGGCGTGTTTCTCGTATATTCCGCAGGATATGCGCCCTCTTTTGAATTGTGCCGCGTTGGGGTAGGCAACAATCCAAATTCTGTCCCGCTCGTGCGGAGCTCCAATGCTGGCAGCGGCAATACAGTGCCATTCCGCATCATACCCGATTTCGGCCAATCTGTTGAGAAATTGCCAAAACCACGCGCCGGTATCTTCTTTTGGCCCGGACAAAAGCCGCGTGACGTTTTCAAATATTGCAAATCGTGGGCGCAATTCATTGATAAGTCTAACAAATTGCAAGTAAAGGCCGCTTCTAGTTTCCGGGCCAATTCCAGCCGACGCGCCCGATGGGCTGATATCCTGACATGGGAAACCTCCGCAAATAACATCAATTGGCCCGATTCCATCAGTCCGCAACCTTTCCGCCGTCAATTCCCTTACGTCATTATAGCATGGCACGTCTGGCCAATGCTTAGCCAACACACAGCGCGGAAATTCCTCAATTTCGCAAAATGCGGCAGTTTCAAATCCGCCCGTGCGTTCTAGGCCAAGCGAAAATCCGCCGATGCCGCTAAACAGGTCTAGGATTTTTAGCTTTTCCATCCCGCCAAATCTCCCCATTAATCCGATATTCAACCCAGTCCGCGCCCGCGTCAATCTGCTCACCCGGCACAAGTCCCGGCAAATATAGATGATCGTCGCAACCAGATTGCTCTTTTGGTTTCATCAAATGCCCGCGCTTTTCACAAAGCCATAGGCCATTATCCGCTACGCTCGAATGCAGGCAAGTGCGGCAATTGCGCTCGGCCTCGGCCTGATTATGGCAAATATCCGAAAAGTCGCACCACTTGCACTTGAAAAAATCAGCCTTTTCCGAAATTCTAGGCAAAGGCGCGCTGGAATAAATAACCCGCTTAGCCTTCTCCCTTAGCCGATCCGCATGGGCTGGGTCTGCGTCTGTCCTAACGCTTGTTTCATCGCGCCCACCCGGACTGGCGCAAACCAGATAATGCCGGTCTAAATCGGCATAGTCCATATAGAGAACGGCCTGCGCGTAATATCCCGCATTCCAATCTGCAAGCGCCAGTTTCTCGCCAACCTTCTTTTTAGACTTGTCCAAGTCAGTCCATTTAGCGCTGCACTTGACTTCAAAGATATGCTCGGTTTTTGGCGCTTGCAACATCCCGCCAATCTTGCCGTCCGCAAATCCCATGAAATGCCCTTGAAAGTCCAGAAACTTCCATTGACTGGAAGTTGCGGGGTCTGTGTCAAGTAGTTCTATACCCGGCACTGCCTTCAATCTGGCAACAACTAGCGCCTCGGTCGCATGGCCGTCATCAAAGCCCTTTAGAGTTTTGGCGCTGAATATGGCCGGTGCAACCCGCCGGAATTGATACCATAGCTTGCGCTCGCATTCCTCGCCAACCGCGCCCATGCCCAAATAGGTTGAGTACTTGGCGGGGCGATTGGCAATTTGCGCGTTCATGGCGTCAAGTGTCGGGTCGCCAATTTGGGGGATGCTAGTCACTAATCAACCTCCCATTTGCATAAAGCGAGCGGATAACCGCATTGGCAATGCCCATGTCATTGCGCCCATTCTCACGCGCCCACTTGACCGCATCCCTTGCCGCAAAAACTACGGCATCGTCAAGGAAAAATGAGCTTTCAATAATGGCGCTAAAATCACCAACGCGCTTCAAATACTCTTGCCCGCCATCGACTGAAATTGCACCGCATTTGCAGGTAACAAAATCATGCACATGGCGCGAAAAGATGAAGTCTTTGCACTTGCGGCATGTCGCGCTATTTGAGATTATCATCGCTCAAACCCCGCTAAGATATTCGCATACGGCCATAATGACTGAATCTTGAGCCTCACCCATTGGCTGCGAACAATGATCCGCATTCCATTGCGCCTTAGCAAAAGCGCAACAAAACAAGCCATTATCCCCACCGACAATATAAAACGAATGGCCAGCGCCTTCATGATTTGTCAGCGTCTCTCGCGCCCAGTCAATTGCGGAAGCAATATCTTGCTTATGGCATTCGTCTACGCCATCAAACATCTTTTGCGCCGCCGCATAAACGTGCGGACGTAGATTCTTGTCATAATCGCTCATTTCTCACCCTCAAACTTAGCATAGCAACCGCGTGCAAAAATCATATGCTTGCCGCCATATGGCGAATTCGGATTAGTGCACCAACGAATTTCGCCTTGCAGTTTCCAAAATTTGCAGCCTTTGCAGGTCATTCACCCAACTCCGCAATGGCCAACGCGCGCAAGCGATCAACCGTTCTTAGTTGGTAGTCGTTTAGAGATTTGCGATCAATGCCGATTTTGGCAGCATTTTCACCAGAGCAAGAAACGTCGCCAGTCTCAATATAATTCGCCCACGAATTCAGCGCCCAATATCTGAGTTCTTTATCTGTCATTTCCGCCTGTCCTTAGCCATAGCCTTGCGCCGTTCGTGTCGATTGCCGGGATATGCCGCGCGCTCAATTTGCTTGCGAATTTCTGTAAACTCGTCAAGCGCAAATTCCAAGTCAATCTCGCTTGGCCTATTCGGCATTTTAGGCTTTTCCATTCTCCAACTCCCTACGCATAGCCATCATGGCCCGCCAGTCAGTCATGCCAGCGAAATAGCCATTAGCCACGCACCAATCGCGGATAACTTCCCGCCGCGCTGCTTTTAGTATTGCTCGCTCAGCATCCAATGCCGCAAGCCGATTGTCAAGCGCAATCGCCTTATGCGCTGCGATTTCCAGTTCCATTGCCCTTCCTTTCTGGGCGGGACTAAGCCCGCCCATATGGGTTATTTACGCGCCCATGGCTTTGCGCCGCCGCTAGACGGCTTCGCACCAACGCTATCCGGCTTGTAGCCCTTGATTTCGTTTCCGGGGCCATAGTCGCCACGCGGGGGCGTGACTGCCACCTTAACAAGCATGGGGATATTGTGCAATTCTTCCGTATCCTGCACGTTGAGCTTGCCCGCCGCGTGGCAGATTGCCGACAATGTGCGATAGGCAATCTCGACTGCCTTTTCGTTCGGATTGTTGATATTGAGCCGCTCAATAACTTGCCGCCCGGATTGTTCGCCGTCAATGATTTCGAGCTTCAACTCGAAATAAGAGCCGGTTTCAGCCTTGTTTGTCTTTTCCTCCGACGCGATAATGTGCGCCCGATATTCGCCAGCCGGGACAGGTTCAAAGCTGCCACTCGGTTCGACTTCCGTTGCATCAAATGCGCTTCCAAGTCTTGCCATAATCTAACTCACTTTCTCTCTTAGTTGAACACATACTCAAGAATGCCATCCCAAGTTGCAGGCATTTCATCAAATGCCCCCAATGGAATTTCAGCGGGAAGCGAATAACGGTTTTTCGCTTCAAATGCAGGACGCCGTTCGGTAAAGAGCGTCTTAGGGCCAAGTCCGCCGCCGCGCACCGATTTAGGCGGCGCGTTCTTTGCGTCCTTGGTCGTTTCATTGTCCTTTGTTGTCGTGCGCTGATTAAGGAAGAAAACAGCATCCGCTTTTTCTTGTGCCAACGCAGCAGCCCGCTTGTGCAGCTTAATTGTGTATCGGTCGTAAGGTTCCGTTTCCGGGCTCTCAAACCGCTCAATCCGAGTATGCGCGATCAGATAGATGATCATTTCACGGTCATTGCGAAGGGCTGCGATGGCGTCAAAAAATTCTGCCCAAACAATATCGGCCTCATTGTAGCCCTTGCCATAACCCGGCTGCTCGATTGACTGCCAGCCATGACGGCGGCAAGTCTCTGCCCATACAAGCGGTTCAAAATGATCAAGGCTATCGAATACAAGCGTCTTGCGGTCGTTTTCCTCGCCATAAAGCGCGCCGATTGCGTCCATCACATCGGAGTAACTTTCGACTTGCGGGAAGTGCGGAAACTCCAGCTTACCTAGCCCGTCCTCGGTAAAGATGCCGACAGGGTTAGGCGCAGCGGCCCCGAAGCTGGTTTTTCCCAAGCCGTGCAGGCCATGCACGAGAATAATCGGCGGCTTGGGGCTGGCCTTTGTAACAAGGCTTGCGAGTGAAATTGCCATTAGTCTATTCTCCAGAAAAATCAATGTTATACAAAGCGACAAGCGACATAATCGAAGCCGCGAACCATGCTGCAATGATATAAGTGGCTAGCTGCATCGCTCCATCCGATCAAAATAAACAGCGGTGCTATAATAGCCATTGCTTTCGCCAAGCCAACGAATTGTCACGTCGCCTTTGATTGTGCGCAGCTTATAGAAAGTCCAGCAATAATCATCGTAGCCGACCGCACCGTCCGGCGTTGGCTTATTCTCATAAATGACTTCTTCCGCGACAACTATAGGCGTTCCGATTAAATCGGAAACGTCTCCAATCACTTCCTCAACCGCTACGCTTTCGCAGCAATCTTGGCTGTGCCACATTCGATACACAGTTCCGTCATCGCATGTGATGATAACTTCGTCGGCATATTGATCCGAAAGTCCGTCAATCTTGATTATGGTTTTTCCAACCAATTCGCTAAATTCAGTCATTGATTGTCCTTTCAATCCTATACCCGACCTTGCCCGGCTCAACCGTGCGGTATTGGTCAATAACCGCGCGCTCGTCTGGCGTCAATGTCTTATATGACGTTTCTGTCATATCAAATTTGCCGCGCACCCCGTCAATCTCGCCGTATTGATAGGCAAGATCATCCGCCCATTTGACAATCTTAGGCGCTTTGACCTTGACCTTGAAATTGCCAGCGTCAATAGTGCGCTCGCCATAGTCGTTAGGCTTAAACTTGCCGCCCATGGCCATATCAAAGATAGCCTTATGCCGGTCTAGCTGCGCCTTGAGATCATCGCAATACGTCTGCAATTCCAGCAAATCGGCTAGGCTCGCTTGTGCGAGTTGCGCGGGCGTCCAAGTGGTGAATTTAGTCATCAAACCTATTCCAGTCTATGATGGCACTCATCGCCAGCATGGCATAAAGAAAAAAGTGAAACAAATCGCCTCGCAAAAATTCAGCAATGCCGAACATTGGAGAAGCAATGGCAACAAACATATTGCCGTATTTCATAAATTTATTCATAATCAACTTCCCGTTTTCAAAACATAAACCGCGCCGTCAATGGTGATTTCTTGCGGATTTTTCTGCACAGGAATGCGCAAGTCGATGCCGGTGATTTCAAGAAATACATCCGCATCAAATCCCGGCAGTTTTCTCGTCAATTCAATGTCTTCCGGTGTTGCGCTTTCGTATGCCTTGCGCCATTCTTGCATCATGTCGTTTTTGCGCAAATATCCGCCGCAAGTATGAAAAGTCGGGTTATCGACTTTATCCGCATCGCTCATTTCAAGCACACCAACCCAAGTTGTAGGACTTGGCGCGAAAATCCACGAAGGTTTTTCGCAATTATCCCAATCCGATTTATCAATTAGGCGATTGAAATAATACGCCTTTTGCGCGTCAATTGTGTTGAAGCATCCGACATGATAATTTGAATTGTTCCAGTCGCCGGTGTTCCATTTGCCGGTGTTCCAGTTGCCGGTGTTCCAGTCGCCGGTGTTCCAGTCTCCGGTGTTGCGGTCGCCGGTGTTCCAGTCGCCGGTGTTCCAGTTGCCGGTGTTCCAGTTGCCGGTGTTCCAGTCTCCGGTGTTCCAGTCTCCGGTGTTCCAGTCTCCGGTGTTGCGGTTGCCGGTGTTGCGGTTGCCGGTGTTGTCAATTCCCGTATTTGTCATCTCATTCCCTTTCCATAAAATCATGCGGAAACTTTACCCGCACCTTAGCCCCCATGTCAACCATAAAATCGTGCAATCCGCGATCAGTGCGAAAAACCCCACAATAATGGCCGCCGTTGGCCAATCCGATTAGCACTTCCTTTTGCGCATCGCTGCAAGTTCCCGCGCCGTCCTTCACCTCTAGAAACGCAACCCAACGCCCCGGCCCCGTGACAACCAGATCAGGCCAGCCAGCTAGGACGCCATCGGCCTTTAGCCGCGCGGCTTGTATCTTATCGCGCTTACCGCCGTTCGGGACATGTGCAATCTGATAGCCCGGGAACAATCGCCGCACCATAACTAGCATTTTGCGCTGCCGGTAACTCTCGCTAAAGTCCAACTTGTCGTTAGGCTCGTAGCGAAAGTTGGCGGGAAGCGTGGAGTGCCATTTTGAAGTCAAGACTTACGCCCATACTTATAGCGGTAAAAATCTGCGCGCTCAATTTCTGCGCTTTGACTTTCATCATCAAGCCAGTCCCCAAACTCAATATATCGCACAAGGCAATTCATCGCGTCGTTCGGGGTTCCGTTGAATATTGTCTTTACCAGTTCTTCAAGTTCGTCCATGACTAAATTCCAATCTTCTTTTCAGCTTCTGCCATAGTTGGAAATTCTTCCATTAGGCAGTATTCATCAGTGCCAAGTTCGTCGCGTTCCGCATCAGTTAAGACGTGAATTGCGCAGTAGATGCTTGGCAAAGGGCGCGCGCAAGATATTTCAATCGCGTATTTACCCGGCGTAAAGTCGTGATATTCAACAACTTCGCCGGGGTCAAACATAGCGTATTCATACCCATCCGCCGAGTAAAACCATTGCGGCATAAGCGATTTTCGCAACCCTTCGCGTAATTCCGCGTTTTCTTGCTTTAGTCTCTCAAGTTCGTCCATTTTCTTAAATCCTCATGCCCATAAGAATGCCAACATAGCCCTTATTTGAAGAGCTTGTCAATCGAATGGGCGAATTTTCATCAAATCCCGCAATCTCAACTTCATCGCCAGCCGCGTTAATCTGGTTGGCCAAATAGACGCCATTGCAGCGATACTTGAACGGCTCGCCTGCATATTCGCAAGGCACTTCGTCCGTCGCCACGCCACCATCACTAGCCGCGACAGTAAGCACAATACGCCCCTTGCCAATATCCAGATTGATTGCGCGTGTCTTTTCATCCGCAAGGATGGTTGCGCGCTTGATTGACGCGGCCATATCCGCGCGGGCAAATCTGACAATCTTGTCATTGTTTGCGCTGCCATCAATCACGCGCTGATAGTCTGGAAAGCTGCCATCGACAACCTTTGACGAAAGCGTGACGTTGCCGTATTGATACGATACGCGCTCTCCAATCGTCACAGTAACCGGGCCGTTATAACCCGCCATCATCTTGATGACTTGCGCGACATTGCCCGCCGGGACAATAACCCCCGGCCCGCCATACTTAATATCGTCACACTCGATTGCGCTCAATACCCTGCCGTCCGTTGTCGCCAGTTTCAGGTTGCCATTGACGCTATGCACGTAAATGCCGCGCAGATAATATCGGGCCTCCTCAATAGACATAGCCCCCGCGACATTTTCAAAAAGGCCCTTCAATCGCTCGCTGTCAATCTCGAATGACGTGCCGTCAATGTCATCGCGCAATACAGGGAAATCGGCAACCGCGAGCGTCGGCAGTTTCCACTTGGATTTGCCGGATTTGGCCGTGACAAATCCATCCTTGAATTCCATCGACAATTCGACCTTTGCCGCCCCCGAAATTGAGGCCAGCTTATCACCGGGGATTGTGAATGCGTCATCGCAGTCACTCTCGACTGGCACTGTGATTGACGCCTGTTGGTCAAGATTGGTTGCGGTGAATGTCGCAACATCGCCAGTCACGCGAACGCAGACATTGGACAAGATCGGCACAGTGCTTGACTTGTCAATAAGCAGTGCCAAGTCCTTTGACGCGCGGGCGATATCTTCTTGATTAAAAACTAAGTTCACATTTTATTCCTTTTCAAATAGGTTATTTTGACATGGCTTTTCCGGTGGGGTTATGTCAATAAATAAATTGCCTTGGTTGGATGCCTCAAAAATGCGTTTTACGGCAATGTCGAAATACTTGGCTTCCCTCTCAATTCCGATAAACTTGCGGCCAAGCTGGATGGCTGCAACGCCGGTTGTGCCGCTGCCCATGAAGGGGTCTAGGATGGTAGGGCTAAAAGGCAGGTAGTTTATGCACCATTGATAAAGCGCTACCGGCCTTTCGCACGGGTGGTTTGTAACCTTATCATTCACAAAATTAGTCCAAGTCAGATTAATTATTTCTGTTTTCTGTAAGTGCGTGCAGCTCGCAATTTCGGCCTTAGAAAAATTAGGCATGGGTTGGTTTTTAACCCATATCAGCGCGCCGCCATTTGGCTCGAAACAGTTGAAAAAATTGGCCCCCCAAATTATGCGATGCGACGACATTTTTCTAATTTTTTCAAAAAGATATGGCGCAGGCGGCTCATTATTCCAATCGACAGATTGACCTCGGATATTGCCGCTAGTTTGGACAAAATTACCAATCCCATAAGGCGGATCCGTCACCACAGCATCCACCTTTGGTAGCAATGGCAACACCGCTGCACAATCCGCTTGGATAAGGATAGCATCGCCCACGATCTCTACGCGGTCAGCAATGGCGCGGATAGGGTCTAGGTTTATTTCTGTCGTCAATTCAATTCCCCTTTGCCCAATCCTTAGGGCAATCTAAAATGAGTGTCAATAGGTAAAATGTGAATTAAGGAATTTCTTATTTCACAAAATAGCAGTCAATTTGACTTAAGGCACCCACTATCACAGGCGCGGCGCAAAGCCAAAACCAGAACGCGCGCAAGATGCGGTTAGGTGGCATCAATCACAACGCCCTCAAGTTCGCCATTGACGCCAAGCGGTGCTTCTTCGCCATTGATGTAAACGCGATAGTCGTCACCCGCACAATATGCCCCGTACCAGTCCATAACGGCGGCACAGTCTTTGCGTTCGATTTGGATGGCCACCGAATGCAATTCGCTTTCGGGATTATCAAAACGCATTTCTACGATCATCACATTCTCCTATTCAAGAGGCGGTTACGTTCGGGGCGCATCACAATCCCCGTTCTCTCAACGCGACCACGCAAATAGCGATGGCCAGTGCCTCGGTGAATTTGCCCACGGTAAAGCCGCGCGGTCCAAGTAGCTTTTGCGCCTCTGCCATAGTGTGCGCTTGCAGTGCGGGGCTGGCGAGTGTCAGGGCGGCGTCTATGGATTTGCTGTAAGGATAGGCAACGGGGCGTTCTATGGCCTCCCCTGTTTCGTCAAAGCCCCATCCTCACCAGTTGGCGGATCAAACTTAGCCTTATTGGCTAGAAATTGTGCGTATGCGTCCATCGTCACTCCCTTATTCAATTCTCAATACCACCTTGCGCGTGTGGCGTCAAGCGGCAAAATGCAAAATAGCTTATGGGGCCATCTTCTCCAGTTCGGCCCGCACGGCTAGGCCAAGGGTGTTATGGTCTTCATTCCACGCTCCTTATGGCTTGGTCAACAGCATCGCCCAGACTCACATGGCGCGTTTCGGCACATGTTCTGTAGCCAATCCGCGCGCACCGTTCCCGCTCGGCAATACGGTGAGCGGCGAATGCTTGGACTTCCGGTGCATCATCCAAATTCCCGCACGTTATATTGAGCGCGCGTATAGTGTCGCCCATTTTCGAGACAAGCCGCGCCGCCGCTTTCCGGTCTGCCTGCGTAATCTCAACCATGCCGATCTCTCCGCAATACAGCCAATACCACCGCTAGTAAGCATATGAGGTAACCCGTGATTATTACTTCAACCATATCTCTTTTCTCCCATTTCTTGATTGCCCGGCGAATGGCTAGGCGGGACCGATTATCAAAGCAGCACGACTTCAATCCATCCGAAAAACCCCAGAGAAAACTGTCCGGCGTATAGACGCTGCCAAAGGCATCATGATGCAACACAGTCACAACACCTTGGCCTGATTTTCTCGGTTCCCACTCCCCCGGATCCGTCCGCAGGCTGTCGATGATCTCCCGCGCCGATGGGGATGCGAGCGCGTATAGGATGCGGTCAAGCATGGTCATGAGCTTGGCCTTCCGAGAAATTCATGAATAGCCGTCCAGCAATCGCAGCACAGGTCGCGCCACTTCAAACTGTAGCCCGACCACTCCCCGTGAACCGAAAAATCAGCGGTCAATCGGGGGTATACGTTTTTCGGCCCGCCTGGTTCCGGTATATCCGCTTTGCAGCGATCACAACTGTAAGACTTGGCAACATGCTCAGCCATCACAACCCCCTTTGCTTCAAAGCCGCCCTGCAACACTCCATCGGGTCGCTGGGTATCATCGCGGGCTTGTCCAGATAGAGACTGGATGCGGCGTCAAGAGATGTTGTGTAGGGCTTGAGCATAATCCACTCACCACTGCGGTATTCTTTACGCCAACACACCCAAAGATCGTCACACACTGGGTCTGACATTACGCACCCCCAGCCGATCGCGCGCGCAATCTCCGCATCGCACTCACGCGTCGCTGTGAGCCTGTCAGACAGCATCGGTTTTCTCCTGATATTCGCCGCAAGTTTCCTCTTGATATACATTCGGCCATACGCCGTTTGCATGGCGCGTGACTTCAACCTTGAAACGCCGCCGTTCATAGCCATCTTCGGTAAAATTGGCCGAAAAATTGAATTGAGGTGGGTATCTATGGCAATTACCGTAGATGTATTGTGCCTCTGCCTTTCGGAAGTACCGGCATGTTTCGCAGGTCATGCGTCACCTCCTACAAGGCGCAATCCCTCACCATTGCTGCTTACTCTATGGACGTGGTGCGGGGCATCAATAAAAACGCGATAGTTTCCAGTCGCATTTTTCTTTACCAACCGCGCAGGCAATTCCCCCTGCCAGTCAGTCGATTGAATGACTATCTCTTTTGCCCAATCGACTTTGTTCATGATTATTCCCTTTCCTTCTAAACCCCTCTTAATCCGCGCCAGAAAGCGCGTCAAGCGGTTTTTTGAAAAAATCTTGCAGGCAATTCACCAGATTCAAGCATTTCAAGGATGATCGACGCAGGCCCAGTTACAGGCACGTCACCAGATTCCCATCGGCGGATCGTGCGGCCATCGCTGATGCGGAGCAAGCGGGCCAACTGGTTCGCAGAAAGGCCAGCCCGATTGCGGATTGCTTTGATTGTGGCGGGGGTCATGCCATTTCGTCCCAAGCCTCACAAAACCCGTCAAGCCACAGCTGCGCGTCTTCCGACATAATTTCTCCATCACAATCAGCGTATGGGTTGGATGTGTCCTCAAAGCCAGCTTTACAGGCGTAGTAACCAGCATTTTCGATTGCACGGGCGCGATCAACTTTCGTGCGAGAAATCGTTTCGTCAATTTTTTGAGCGCGTCCAACATAAACCATCTTAATTCTCCTGTTTCCAGTGGAGCATCGCCCCGTTGCCCATTCTCATTAGGGCATAATGTCCATACTTGCAAGCGGTTTTTTGAAATTATTTTCAGTGCGCTCCATTCGCCGCTCGCACCCCGCACATATAACCCAATCGGCCATCTTGAAGCATCGCGCCGGATTGACGCAATGACCTTCGGCATCCTGTTTTGATATGAGGCGCATTAGCTTAGCCTTTCCATTTTATCCAGCCTATCCCAAATTGCTCGCAATGCATCATACACAGGGCCATCAACATCCATCATGGCGTTTTCAAAATCCCGCTCAATGCTGCGCTCTATTTCATGATCCTCTAGCAATCTTTCACAAGCGGAACAAGTGCCGTATGCGTTTTTTCGGATGGCATGGGCGTTGCAAATTTGCTCTCCTTTCCGGTTTAGTCTCCAAGTCGTCACCGCACAATCCTTTCCCGGCAAACTGCAAAACCATCAACCCCCGGCCCTTCAATGCGGACAACCTCAAATCGCCGCCCGGTTGACTTCCTGCACTTGCTGACAGCGCTGCGCAGCGCGTTCTCCATCTGGCGCGGTGACTTGTCCATCCCGTTCCGCTTGCGATATTCGGCAAGGGAAAAAAACTTTTGATTGCCCTCTGGAATGCCGTCGATATTGTAAATCGACTTGCGCCCAGCGGCAACCTTAAGCGCTTCCCAAGCGCTTTCATCCAGCCCCAAGAGGCGACCGTCTCGATATTCCATTGCAATTCTCCATATCCATTTATTGCGGATAATTGCGCATGTAAGCCATCCAGATAGCCTTGTCAAATAGATTTTTAACGTCGCTTGTATAACAAAATTCACCCTTAATTGCGCAATTATCCGCTGATGAGGTGATAGATTTACGGTCATAAACGGCTATTGTAGGGATATCTGGGAGATGCGCAAGGTTGTGCAAAAACATGCAAAAACATGCGATAACGTGCAAAAATCGGTGAATTATTCACCCTTAATAAACTAACCTAAAAGCCTTATTTTCGGCCATAACGCATTGAAATTACTGGAAAAACACTTTTTGCACTTATTTTCAGTCTCTAAGGGTATATAGAGGGGGAGAGGGGCAGGGTCTACCATACATGTATATATATATATATATAATATAATATAAATAATATAAATAAGTATATAAAGCACTTTTCACTGCAATTTCAATGACTTACAAGCCATACTTAAAATCTGTCTTAGGTGCTATATGGTGCAAATGGCGGAAAACTGCGGAAAATAACTAACCGGGCATACCTAGGGGCTTGCATCTCATATTTTTCAGGGACTGCCCTTGACATGGCGCATGGCTTTGGGTAGGGATTGGCTATCGAAAACGGAAGGAATGAGAAATGTATAAGCTTGAAGTCCGCAAGAATGGTGAAATGGTTGACTACGATAGCCGTCGCTTTTCCACTCGAGATGAGGCTGGCAAAGCGCGCTCATTTGAGATTTTGAATGTCGTGGGGCCGTTCGTTGATATGCGGGTGCGCAGAGCGTGACAATCCAAGCCAATATCGAGGCCAAGCAAAGGGCTATGGGCAATCTTGCCAACCACCCAATGTGCGCAAGCGCCGAATACGGCCCGCACTACATCGTGATCATCTACCCCTACGGGGATTGGCCGGTTGACGGCGTTCGAGTTGAGAATAGCGCGGCTGGAATTGAACAGGCATTGGCAGTGATGGAAAAGCACTGGCGAGGTAGTTTTTTGTGATTGCGTTTTATGACTTGACTTTTCCGAAATAGCCCTTTATGTGTGCGCTCAATGCCGCAACATCGCGCTCCGCCTTTCTCGACAAAGGCACGGCCTAGCCCAAGGGGTTTTGCCGATTACTTTGTTGCGAATGGGTGGACAGAAACAAAATTGGAGTTCCAATGTCAGACGCCGCAAATGATCCGCTGGATTTCAGAATTCGATTTGTCGGGCCGCGACTTGAAGGCCGAACGCAAGGCGCATATGCGGAAGGGTACGCCGATTAAGGCCGCAGACGATGGCCGGTGGGCTATCCCTCCGCCTCAGTCGTTTTTGCCGCGCGCCGAGCCTTACCCCAGTGTTGACCCTTATTTTGATGAATTGACTTATGGGTAAGGTTGGGCGGCCATCCGAATATAATCCAGACTTTTGCGACCGCGTTATCGAGTGCGGCAAAGAGGGCAAGTGCGCATGACCAAAACCTTCGGTGATATAAAAGTCGAGCGGCGCGAAATTGCTGATTTGATACCGTATGCGGCCAATAGTCGGACGCATAGCGATACCCAAGTTGCGCAGATCGCCGCGTCAATTCGTGAATTTGGCTGGACCAATCCGATATTGGTTAGCGGCGATGGCACAATCATCGCGGGGCATGGGCGATTGCTCGCCGCCCGCCAGCTTGGTATGGGTGATATTCCCGTTATCGTGCTTGACCATTTGTCCGAGGCGCAGCGTAAAGCGTTGGTGATTGCCGACAATAAGCTGGCACTCAATGCGGGGTGGGATGAGGGGCTGCTCTCCACCGAATTGGCGGGCCTGAATGAATTGAATTTTGATATATCCCTAACAGGGTTTGACATGGGGGAATTAGCCGCATTATTTGACAAACCTAATTTTGAGCCCGGAACAGAAAATGACCAAGGAAGGCTAGATGAACTTGCGCCCAAAATGGTGCAATGCCCCCATTGCGGCCAAGAATATGATTTGCGTGAACATGGCCAAGGCTGATTTGCGCATAGATTGGGCCACGCACGCGGCGGCAAAGTATGCTTGCGAGAATTGGCACTATAGCAAGAGCGTCCCTGTGCCGCCGCTTGTGAAAGTCGGCGCGTGGGAAGATGGGAAGTTTATTGGCGTTGTGATTTTCAGTCGTGGTGCAACGCCTTCTTTGCTTAATCCGTTCGGCTTGTCATCAGTGGAGGGTTGTGAGTTGACACGCATCGCTCTGTCAGAGCACAAGTCGCCAGTGTCTCGGATTGCCAAGATGGCGATGAAGTTTTTGAAGCGTAACAGCCCCGATTTACGCCTGATTGTGTCTTTTGCTGACCCAAGCGAGGGGCATCACGGCGGAATTTATCAGGCTGGGAATTGGATATACAACGGCACAACAGCGGCCAGTCGTGAGTATATTGGGCCAGACGGTAAGCGGTGGCACGCGCGCATGGTGAAAAAACAGGGCTGGACAACCGTCCAAGGCAAGCGCCGCAAAACGCTAACGCCCGACCAATGCACGCCGGTCGAGAAGCCTGGAAAGCACCGATACCTAATGCCGCTAGATGATGCTATGCGCGACCAGATCGCGCCATTAGCGAAACCTTATCCCAAGCGTCCGAAAGATCAGGACCTAGCGAACCCCGCTAGGCTGGGCGGTGAGACTCCGACCCGGACGCTCCAACATTCCGACGAGGCCATGTGATGGGTAAGCGCGGGCCACAAGCATGGGTGCCGTCCGATGACGAATTGCAAAAGA
>ERZ869921.85-NODE-85-length-53602-cov-7.197714_pt1 | contig 53602 bp, 90 predicted proteins | sample MGYA00579310_ERZ869921 | MGnify/ENA primary metagenome ERZ869921 (study PRJEB32216, sample SAMN09231816) | wastewater metagenome | place: USA: Maryland | collected 2016-06-21 | study: EMG produced TPA metagenomics assembly of the PRJNA472060 data set (Reclaimed water...
GCGAGACGAAAGCGCGGAATCTCGCAGCGATGATGCGCGATTCTCATTTGCAGCTTTCCCGCACAGAGCGGTTCCCGCGGACGGGGTATGTCCCGCACAGCGCCTCGACGACGAGGCACCACCACAGCCGCGCGATGCTCGTGAGGGTCACCGCCGCCCCATCGGCGACCCGCGAAGCGAGTCGATCGCGTCGAGCAGCCCCGAGCGCTTGGCAGCGTAGAGCGCGACGAGCGCGAGCGCGGCGCAGATCACGCGAGCCCCCGCACGGTGGCGAGCGCGCGCAGATACGTCTGCACGCTTGGGTGCGCCGAGCCGTCGCCGCCTGTCGCGAGGATCGCCTTGATCTCGGCCTCTCGCACGACGCCGCGATAGCCCGCGCGAATGAGCTCGACGAACCAGGCGACGCGCGGGCCATCGCTCCAGAACAGCTCGCCCGTGCGCTTGTAGCGCTCGCCGCCCTCGCGCGGGACGAAGCGCTTGAGCCAGCCCGCAGCGAACGCCTGCGCGTCGGGCCAGCCTCGGTAGTAGACCTCTGGCGCGTCGCCGCTTGCCGTGTGCCCGCCGCGTCGATACCACGGCATCGGCCCGCCGAAGGTGCGCTCGTACGCCTGCGCGTCGCCCTCGGTCGCCTTGACCCCGCCAGCGTTGCACGCGTGCTCTTGCTCGCCCCATCCGCTCTCGATCGCGAGGTGTGCGACAACCTCCGTCGCTCGCACGTCGTCGAGTCCAACCGCCCGCAGCGCCGCGAGGTGACGACCGACGAAGGCGCGCTGGTCGACCGGCTTGGGCTCGCTCGCGTCGACCTCGGCGCGCGAGTCGAGCCACGCGGGGTGCGACTTGCTCGAGCTCGTCACCGGCAGCGCGGGCGGCGCAGCGTCGAGCCGAGCGCCCTCGAACCCCGCGCGCAGCAGCGCCTCGAAGGGCTGATCGCCGGGGTCGCCGGGGCCGCGATTGTGCGTCTGGTTGCGGTGCCCGAAGACGCCGCCCCAAGGTCCGCGCGCCCCCGTGAGCGCAGCGATCACGCCCTGCGCAGACTTGCCGCTCGCGTCGACCGGGAGTCTGCGCGGGATCGCGAGCGACGCGCAAAGCAACTCGCACAGCGCGACGACGCTCGCGAGCGTCGCGTCGTACAGCGTCCCGTCCGCGTCTTGAACGAGCTCGATCCCGATCGTCCAGCCGTTGACTGCGCCGGCATGCCAGCAGAGCCACAGCGCGGGGTCTGCGCTCTGGACCACGGTCCCGTCCGTGTCGATCGTGAAGTGCCACGACACGTCACGCGCGGTCGCAGCCTGATAGCGCGCGTAGGACTCGGCGCGCTTGCTGGGCTTGCCGCCCGTCTTGAGGGCGCCGCGCTTGCCGTGCACCGTGTGCAGCACGATCGCTTTCGCTGCGTCCTTCGCGCGCGCTCGTCCGTCCGTCGCCTTCGGCACTTCGCGCGGATTGTCGATCCACGACACGCTCTCGAACGCCGTCGAGACGAGCTCGCCTGCGATGATGATGGTCATTCGCTCGCTCCCGCATCACCGACCGCGCCCGCGTCGAGCACGCCACGACACACGCCGAGGTAGCCCGTCCCGCTGCGATTGATCGACTCGGCCGTGACGGTGAGACTCGCCTCAATGCAGTCGCCATGCACGGGGTGCCGCACTTCGCGCACGCCGTTGAAGCGCAGCGCGTCGCGCAGCGATCCGCCAGAGCAACCCGCAGCGAGCGAGACACCGACGAAGAGCAGTGCGACGCCGGCGATCACACGCGCGATCGCGCCATCGACGTAGCCAGGAGACGATGCGCACGCGCGACAGTCGCAGCCCGCGACGTGCACACGCGAGACGTATTGCGCTGGCGGCGTGCCGTCGTCGTTGATCTGCTCGGCGCTCGGCGGGATGCCGCCCGCCTCTCGGATCTCGCCGCGCACAGGACTCCGCGGATCGCTCGACAACTGCGGCGCGCTCTCGCGCGACGCCATGCCGCGCAGGATGCCGAACACGAACACCCGGCCCGCGCCAAGCAGGTCGGGCAGCAGTTCCAGCGCGAAGCGCAGCGCGGACACGGGGCGCGGGTACGCCTTCGCCCACGCGTCGCGCCTCTCTTTCGGCTGCGCCTTCCAGCCCGTTGCGAGCACGAACCACAGCGCGATCGCGGCTGCAGCGTATGGGTGCGCCTTCGCGAGCGCAACGAGCGCCGCGAGCATCTCTGATTCGGTCATGGTGTCTCCGTGCGCTCAGCGAGCGCGGTTGAATTTGCTGACTCGCCAGAGAGCGAGTCGCGCGAGCGGTCGAGCCACAGCAGAGCGTCACGTCTGAGCACGCGACCGCCCCTGACCTGCGCGCCCACGCCGTGCATCGCTGCCACCAGTTCGGCGAGGTCGAGTGCGCCCGCGGTCGTCGTCAGCGCGCAGTGCTCGCAGCGCGCGCGCGCCGCGAGGTAGTGCACGTCGCTCTCGCGTGGGTCGAGGTAGAGCGAGTGCCGGCCGATCGCGCATAGAGCGCGTCGCCACCACGGACGCTGCGATTCGGCCGCGACGGGCGCAGTGCGGTAGGGGTGCGCGGTCATCGCGCAGCCTCCCGCGCGTACTCGATCGCTTCGAAATCATGCGCGGCGTGGAGGTCGTGCGCACGCAGGGCGCACGCGATCCACCCGGTTCCGCTGTCGCGCTCGCGACGGAGGAGCCAAAAGGCGAAGGCAATCTCCTCGCTTGGCGAGATGCCGTGCGGAGGCGGGTTCTCGGTGAGGGTCCGCACAAGTTCGAACTGTTCGCGCACCGCGCGCCGTGCTGCTTTGCCGCTCATCGTGTCGCCTCCGCGTGCGCCTCGCGGATCAGCCGCAAGAGCGCGTTGTTGTAGGTCCGCGAGTCGTCGCGCTCACCGAGCACGCCAACGAGACGATTGCTCTCGGCGTGCTCCTCGACGCCAAGGTCCGAGCGCGCCCATTCGGCGACAGCGCCCGAGCGAAACAGCCCCGCGTGGCAGTGCACGCACAGGTCGATGCGCTCGGGGCGCGCGTGCTGCGCGAGGACAAAGCGCACGATCGCGCGCGCGTGCTCGATCGTCGGAGCGCCTGCGCACTGCGCGGGTCCAACGAACGCAGGAGCGTGTCGACCGTCTTCGTCCCAATCGTGGCAGCGGATCACCAGCCCGCGCTCGCCGCAGTCGGGCGTGTACCGCAGCGGCGATTGGTCGTTGTCGTCGGTGTCGAAGCCCACCCACGCACGGCGCTGGTCGAGCGCGTGACTGTGCCCGTGGTGGTAGCGACGACCGAGGTACTTGCGCGCTTGGTCGAGCGAGAACGTGGCGACGGTGATGATCACAGCTTCGACTCCGTGCCTTGAAAACAGGCCCCACTATTCTAGTGATTCCTGCATCAATAGCAACGAATCGGCTGCGAATTCAGCAGCGGATCAGCGCACGAGTGTGAAGCGGAAAGGACCGCGCACGTACTGCGAGACCTTCGCGGTTGCTTGCACCGCGCGTCGCACGCGCTCGCGGCCTTCGAGGTCTTTCGTCGCGTGCATCACAGCAAGCGCCTCGCTCGACCCCGCGCCGATCGCGGTGAATCCGCGACGCGATCGAACGATCGAGTAGCCGCGCTGCATCTCGTAGACGAGCCCTCCGTGCACGATGATGCACTCGCTGTCGACGGGGCGATCGTCTGCGACCAACCCGCGATGCGTCTCGCGGATCGCGCTCGCGATGCTCACGAGGTAGTGCTCTGCGCTCTCGCGCTTGCCGCGTTTGCGGTACGTGATCGCGTGCTCCATCACCTGCGCCGCGCGCACGTCGCCAGCCCAAGCGATCACCAGATCGCTCGTACGAAACCACTTCGCGCGGTCGATGCGATCCGACACGTACGTGTTCCCGAGGAACGAATCGCACGCCAGCCACACGCCTTGCTCAGTCTCCAGTGCGATGCAGAGGGTCATGCGGTCCGCTTTCTGCGCGCGTTGGTGCGCCGGTTGTCCGTCTGCTTCGCCGCCTTGCGGGCAGCCTCGAGCCCGTACACGCGCCCGCCACACGCGAACGCGCCGTGACTGTTCATCACCACCAAGTGCGCCGTTGCCCACTGCCAGCCGGGGAACACTTCGAGGACGGTGAACCCGAGCGGCCACGTCGCATCACTGCCGGCGTAGCTCTGCATCGACTCCATGCACGGGTTGGCGATCACCTGCGCGATCCTGTCGTGAGCCGCACGAGCGGCGTGCTGCGCGACGTGGTGATGTCCGATCACCTCGGACACGCCGAGCGACTTGCTCAGCCGGTTGGTCGCAGGGTTGACCCCTCCCCCGAAGCGCCCGCTCTGCTTGTGCCCGTGACGCACGACGTACTGCGCGACCTTGACGCCAGGCGACTGCGGCGACTCGCGCACCCACTCGACGCGCTCGTTGAGACCGTGCGCGAGCATCTGCTCTTTGAGAGTGAGCCCCTTCAACTCCGCGAGGAAATTCGCGGGGACACCAGAGAGCAGTCGCGCGAAGCGGTCCTCGTGGTTGCCCTCCATGAACGTCAGCCGCTCGCACTCGCGAGCCAACGCGTTGAGTTCACGGACCGCGCACTTGATCTCTTCGACCGGCAGTGGCTCGTCCCCGCTCTTGTCGTATCGGGACAGCGCGCCGAGGTCGAGCATGTCCTCGACGCAGATCGTCCAGTAGGGACGCGCGACGCGATGCCACTCGCGAAACGCCGCCCACGCCCCCGTGTGGTGATGGGGAAAGTGCACGTCACTCACGATCGCGACCATGAGCGACGCGGTCACGGCTTCACCGCGGGGTGTTGGCCGCTCGGATGATCGCGCTTGATCTGGTCCGTAGCGAGCCGCAGCAGCTCCGCGTGTTGATTGATCGACGCGAGCGCGTGTTCGAGTTCGCGCTCTGCTTTGTCCGCACGCGCGATGGCCGCAGCCTCGCGTGCGAGCGCCTTCGCTTCGCGCTCTCGCGCTTCGTCCCGCTCTCGTTCGGCCTCGCGTCGGCGCGATCGTTCGCGGGCTTCGTCGAGGGCGACGGACTTGGACAGCTCCGTCTGCACTTGCAGTTGTCGGCGCGCTTCTTCGAGCTCGGCCGCGTGCTGTTTGCTCTGTTCGTCGAGTTGATCGCGGTACCGTTTCGCCTGCTCGCCAAGCTCGATTTTGTAGCGTTCGAGCAGGTCATTCAGCGCTTTGCGTTCGAGCTCTTCGCGCGTCGCAAGCGCCTCGCTCTCGGCCTTCGTCGCGATCGCCTCGGCCTTCGCTTCGGCTTCGGTGCGTGTCGCGTCGGTCTCTGCGTCGCGCTGCAACAGCTCTCGCGATTGCGAGCGCCATCGCATGAACACACTCACCAGCTTCACCAGCCCGCCGCCGCTCGCGAACAGCAGCAGGGCTTTGACGAGCTCGGCGGTCATGGCTTCACGGCTCCCATCGTCTGCGACAGCGCGCGCTGCTCTCGGCCTGCGCCGTAGTCCTCTGCGCGGTAGCGCGTCAGCAGTCGGGCGAGGATCGCGCGCGACCCCAGCGGGATCTCACCGACCGCGCGCTCGATCTCGTCGACTCGGCGCGCGAGCGTCGGCGTCAGCACGGGTCGCGTGTCGTCGGTCTCGCTCACGTCGACCCCGGCGCGCGCACTTCGAGGGGGATCGACGTTCCGTTCTCGGGCCACCGCACCGTACCGTTAGCGTAGGCGCCGACGAGCCACACGCTGTACGTCCCGACCGGCAGCGCCGCACTGATCTCGCTGGTGTAGATCACCGGAGCTGTGACGCTCGTCGTGCCCCACCCTGTGCAGTCGGCGACCACGACGGACACGCTCGTGACGAGCGTCGTCGAGCCGCGCGCGTACAGCCGAGCGACGAGCGACAGCGGCTCTGCGATCGTCTGCGCCACGCCGAGCAGCGTTGACGTGAGCGTGTGCGACGACTCGCACCGATCGCCCTGCGTAAAGCCTTGGATATCAGCCACAGCGAACCTCCGCGGAAGCGCGAGCGCGACGGCTCGCACGGGTAGCGCCGCGGTCGCAGATCGCCGCGGGAGCGCGAGCGAGACGGACCGAGACGGGAGAGAGACAGACGCGCGCCGCACGGGCAGCGCGAGCGAGACGGAGCCGACGCCGCGAGGGGCCGCGTAGCCCGCGATGGCGTCGAGCGCCGACGCAGAGGCGACGCACAGCCCGCCAGCGAGCGTGACAGCACCGGGCAGCGCGGAGCCATCCAGCGCCGTCGCAGCGCCCCCGGCAGGGTCGCCCGTGAGCGTGACGACGGCAGGAGTGGCGACGCCGTCCAGCGCCGTCGCAGACGCCGCAGCGAGCGCGCCCGTGATCGTGACGGAACCGGGGACCGCGAGCGCATCGAGGGCCGACGCGGTGCCGTCCGCTGGACTGCCAGTGATCGAGACAGCGCCAGGCGTCGCCGTGGCATCGAGGGCCGATGCGCTCGAGCCCGCCACCTCGCCTGTGAGTGTGACCGCCCCCGGTTGAGCGACGGCGTCCAGCGCGGTCGCGCTCGCGTCCGCTGGCGCACCCGTGAGCGTCGCGGTGCTCGTGAGCGTCAGCAGCGCGAGGATGATGCTCATGCGCGGTAGCCGCTCATGGTGATGACGTGCGCGATCACGCCAGCGCTCGGGGCTGTGCCGATCTTCTTCTTGACGACCGCCACAAACTCGCCGGGGTGCACGCACACCGGGGCGTCTTCGAACCCCCACGAAATCTCACTGAGTTCGACGAGCGCCGCAGCGCCAGACGCGACCGAGTGAGCGCCGAGTGGGACGCGACGCGGGGCCTTCGTCGTGGCTGCCTCGGTCGTCGCGAGAGAGACCGCGGTGTGTCCGTACGCGAGTGACCACTGCCCGACGTAGCCGCCGCCCGTCAGTGCGGTCTGTACGTAGCTCTTGATCTTCAGACGCGTGATGTACAGCGACTTGCCGGGGATCGCGCTCGTCGCCGCGGGTACCTGATACGAGCAGATGACTCCGTCCGTCGTGACCGCGAGTGTGTCCGTCTCCCAGAACTGCCCGCCGAGTCCGGTGCCGAGCGCCGCGGTTGTGTTCGTCGGCACGGCCGCGGTGGGGTTTGCGCTGTTGGCGTAGTTTGCCGTCGAGCCCAGTGTCTCGCCCGTCTGCCCCTGCGATGCGTTCTGTCCCGTGGCGCTCGCCGCGTGCGAGAACGGCTTGGGAGAGCCGACGTTGTCGCGCTTGATCGAGTAGCGCGCGATCTTGAGCTGCTGCGCCGAGCCCGCCACGCCCGTGTTGTGCAGCCGGAAGTGGTGCGCGAGCGTGCCCGAGAACGTCCACGACGGCGCAGCGCCGAGCGCGATCCGACCGACGCACACGCGATCGATCCAGAATCGCGCGATCGAGTCGCTCACGGACACCACGCACTCGTGCGAGAGCGCGGGAGAGAGCAGCGTCGCGTAGCTGATGATCGGGCCAGTGGTGCCGACGTCCACGCCGTTCGCGCGCACGATGCCCTCAAGCACGCCGCTCGCGTTGACGCGGAAATACACGCCGTCCGTTGGCTCCGTCGTGCCGGTGCCTGCGCCCGCGTTGTGCGTGGCAAGTCCCCACTCCGCGACGCAGTTGGACGGGTGCGCAGCCTGCGCGGTGACGATGATCCCGTGCCAGTAGAGATTGCTGGTCGGGATCAGCTCGTACTGCTGATAGCCCGTGACGACCGCAGCCGCGCCGCTCGCGGTCGAGTTGCCCGCGTTGAGCGTGAGCCAGCCGCCAGTTTGCGTGATCGTCGCGGTTGCGCTGCCCTGACGATGGATCGTCGTATTGACCGCGGCGCCGGCCATCACGACCCAGCCGAGCGCTTCGTCTTGCGTCGTGCGAAGCGCGTAGTCGTCGTTCGTTTCGAACGGGTAGACCTCGCGCGTCACGCCGTTCTCGGTCGGGTGCGACTCGGCTGCGCCGATCGCGAAGCCCGCGGTGTCCGAGTCGGCAGGGAGATTGACGCTCGCCTCGCCGCTTGCACTGACCGCGAGTTTGTTCGCGCTTGAGCCGTCTTTGATCTCGATCGCCATCACTCACCTCACGCGTTGAACCACGCCCAACGCACTTTGAAATCCCCGGTCCAAGTCGAGTCGCAGTCGACGGTGATCGTCGCTTCGCCCGTCGCGCTGACCTCGGCCAGCACGCGCGAGTCACGCGCGATGAGCATGTGCTCGTCCGCGCTGTGGTCCGCGGTCGTGTCGCGCATCAGCCACGCCTCGACGTGATCGCCCGAGACGAGCCCCGTCTGTCCCGTGACGACGACGGTCGCGCGGTCCGTGCCTGCGCCGCTGCCGAACGAGACCGTTGCGGTACCCGCAGCGCCCGCCATCAGTCGCCCTTGTACTCACCGCTGCACTTGCCAGCGGCGACGAGCGCAGCGGCGAGTGCGGCGAAGAACCCTTCACCCGACGCGAACGCAGGCGCGGCCTCATCGGGTGTGAGGTAGTGCACCACGTCACCGAGCGATGCGCCGTCGAGCCTGCGCTGCATCCGGCAGTGCACCGCCCCATCGCTGCCGATGATGATCTGTTCGAACTCGTGAACGATGCCCCGTGAGTCTTCGATTCGTCGCATGTTTTCCAGTCCTTTCAAGCCACCGCAAGCCGCAGGATTCCGCCTGCGTTCCAAGCGATCACGACGTCACCGCCGTTGGTCACGAGGTCGTTGAGGTCGACGAACGCGAGCAGCGGGTCGGCGTTGTCGTCGGCCCCTCCTGCGCGTCGAAACACCACCGCGCCGCCGATCGTCGCGCCCACGCCGAGCGCCGAAAACGTGAGGTCCGCAGCGTCGAGCACCGTGCGGTTGTTGCCACTGTCGTACGTCGCCGTCGGGCTCGTGAGCGTCGCTCGCGCGTACCCGCTGACGCCGATCTCCGACGCGCTCACGTCCGCGACCGTCGCGTGGTCCGCGTCGAACGTGTAGCCCGTGCTCACGAGCAGCACGCGAATCGTCGCGGTCGTCCAGCCAATGCCCGCCCCTGCGGCGAGCGTCGCCGCTCCCGCGTAAGTCCCGCTTGCCATTGATTACCTCGTGTTCAGCGCTCGCAGCGGAGCGCGTTGGGTCCGTTGTCCAGCACCCACTCGCCCGCCACGCACAGCGCAGACAGTCCGGTAGGGGTGCAGCGTCGCGCCCACTGCGCGCACGGTGGCGCTCGCACGGGCTCGGGGATGCACGACGCGAAGAGCAGCGCACACAGAATCAAGCGCTTCACAGTCTGCACCTGTCGATCTCGTCCATTGAGCGCCACCACTCCAAGTGCGACTCGTCCAACGCGGCGCGCGTGCGACCGAGGACGAAGAAGAGCACGCCCACGGCGACAGCAAGCGTGATAAGCGCGCCGTTCGCGACCGCGGCGACCGCGCTGTCAAAGTGCGAAAGCGCGAGCGCGGCGAAGAACAAAACGACGCCAGCGCGTGCCACGACGCCGTGAACGCGCAAGTACGCGTGGTGCGTCGCGCGCGCGGCTGCGTGCTTGCTTTCGAGAGTGAGCACGCGCTTGACGTACTCGTGTCGCTCGTCGCAGGTCATCGTCGCGCCCCCGGTTGCAGCGCTGCGTACGCTCGCGCTCGCTCGGTCAGCGCTGCGCGGTGCGCAGGGTCGCGCCAGCGCACGACGTCGCGAGGGACGTAGCGGAGCGATTGGTACCGGTCACTGTCCGCGTACGTCTCGGAAGCCCACGACAGCCCGCCGCTTGGTCCGTCGTCGGCCTCGAACAGCGAGCGGCGTTCGTTGCGTGGGTACCGCATGCGCGCTTTGCGAAACTCCTTTGCCCAGTGCGGCGAGTATCCGGCGTCGTCCTCGTCCGCGCTGAGTCCACGCGTGCTGCGCGGATTCTCGCCATCGTCCCACTGCGCCCGCGGGTCAGCGCCGGGCTCGATCTGCGTGTGTAGGCGGTCTGCCATGCGCTCACGACGCACGAACACGTCGTGTTCTGGCCACGTCAGAATCGCCGCGAGCGTTGGCATCGGCGCGTACTCACCGCTCATCGCGAGCGTGTAAAACGCAGTGCTCACATCCACACCTCCTGCGGTCCTTTGATCCCGTCCTCGTAGCCCTGTCGCAGCGCACGCTCGGTGCGCCGCGGGTCGAAGTTCATCGGGTCTTCGCAGTGCTGCTCGCGACTGCAAGTTCGAGCGCCTTCGTGTATTGGCCGCTTGCCATCGTCTACCTCTCGCAGCGGAGCGCGTCCGCTGTGTGGTCGGGGTACCAGTCGCCACCCGCGCACCGCAGCGCGAGGGCAGTCACAGAGCAGCGGCGCGCGCCGTGCGCACAGCCGGGGTCGCGCGTGGTCTCGGGGACGCACGCGGTGAGGAGCGCACACAGAATCAAGCGGCGCATGGGTCGTCCTCCGTCGCGGCGAACAGCGCAGGCTGCGGCTCCGCTGCCTTGCGCGGCTGCTTGGGCTTGGGTTCCCTCGGCGGCGCGATCTCGCCGCGCTCAGCGAGCGCGAGTCGTGCGCGCGCCGTCTCGACGCTGTCCGCGTCCGCCTCGGCCGCGATGAACCGGCAGCCTTCGAGGATCGCCGCAACGCCCGTGGTCCCGCTGCCACCGAACGCATCGAGCACCAGCCCGCCGCGCGGAGTGACGAGCCGCACGAGCCAGCGCATCAGCTCGACGTTCTTGACGGTCGGGTGACGGTTCTCGCCGCCGCGCTGGCTCTTGCTCTTCGCCTTGCCGAAGTAGCCGAACGGGTGAAAGACCGGGAAGAAGCGCGACGCGCCGCCGCCGCCATCGGGATGCACCGCGAGTGGACGTCCGGTACTGACGTCGTACCCGTACGCGTTGGCTGCGGCTCGCTTCGATGCCTTCTCGACGCGATCGGAAAGCACGCGGGCATCACCGCGCAGATGACCGCTCTGCGCATCGAGCGCCGCCACGGGACACGCGGGATCGCACTCGTCGCCGCACGTCTCGGCGTGCGAGAGCACGACGTTTGCGGGCCAGCGTCCGAGCGTGGTTTCGCCTGCGGCGACGGAGCCGCCGCGCTTGTGGTACGCCGTCGAGTCAGACTCATCAGCGGTGCGGTCGAGCAGTGGGCGCGCGCCGCTCTCCACCCTGCACCCGTCGACGTTGAGCGCGCCCGTCCCGTGAGCGAGGACGTTCGCAGCGACGGTGCCCGCGATCGGCTTGCGAGCGAGCACCCACCGCTCGACCGCAGGTTTCAGCGCGGTGCCCCAGCCCTGCCAGCGCTTCGCGTCGTCGGTCGCGTCGATCGCCTTGCTCACATCGAGCGACTTGGGCCAGCCCTGCGCGCAGAGGTGGTAGACGCCGTCGCGGATCTCGAATCCCGCGTCTTCGACGGCGCACGCGGTCCAGTGCTCGGTGCGAGGGAGCGACCACACGAGCGCGTGACCGCCCGGCTTCAGCACGCGCAGGCACTCGGCCATCACACTCGCGAGCCACGCGACCCACTCAGCGCGACCGCCCTTGTGGTGGTCCCACGCCTTGCCCATGAACGCGATGCCAGCGGGCGGGTCGGTGACGACACTGTCGACGCTCTCGCTCGGGAGAGTGCGCAGCCACGCGAGACAGTCGCCGTGGTGCAGGGTCCATCGCTTGTCGGTCTCGCGAGTCATCGCCACTCCTGCCACGGCCCCTTGGCCGCGTCGTCGAATCCCTGCCGAATCGCAGCCTCGATCGCGCCCTTGTCGAACGCCATCGGGTCCGGCGTCGGCATCACCGAGGGCGCGTAGATGCGCACCGTCGGCACCCGCTCGCCGCGCAGCTTGCGCTCGAGCCACACCACCCGCGCTTCGTGGAGGCTGTTGAGCGCGACGCCGAACGACAGCAACTCGACGCAGCGCATGAGCTCTTCGCCCGGTCCGTACGCGCGCTCGCGCAGCTCGGGGCCGTCGAGCGGCGAGCACACGAGCACGTCGATCACGTCCGCGTCGGGATACTCGGTCAGGCACTCCCGAAGCGGGAAGAGCGAGCGCAACCCACCGTCTCGCATCGTGCCGACGGGCGGCATCGCGAGCGGGTAGGACGACGATGCGAGCAGCGCCTCGACGCGCCTGTCGAGCGAGAGCGCCGCGAGGTCGTAGCGGCCCATCGCGCCGCTCATCGTCTCGACCGCCCACGCGACGCAGGGCTTGACGGCCCGCGAGCCCGCCCAATCGGTGAGCCGAGCGCGCAGCGGGTCGACGGTGTAGAGCGACTCGGCGGCGATCGCCGTGAGCCACGGACCGCGAGAGCGCAGGACGTCGCCCGTGCCGCGCAGCGAGTACCAGCGCGCCTCGATCACCTCGGCCGCGACGCGCGAGTCTGCGTACTGGCAGAGTCCAACCGCGTTGAGCGATCCGACGCTGATACCGTGCGCGGCGTCGTACTGCGCGCCCTCGCGCGAGGTGAGATAGCGCGCAACGCCCGCGTGCCATGCGCCGCGGGAGCCGCCACCGGAGATGCTGGCGATGCGGAGGGTCACGACGTGACCTCCTTCACCCATTCGCGCCCGCAGCGCTCGCACCACACGCACTCAAATGCGCTGGGGTACACGCTCTTCGACGGGTAGGGAACAACCACGTAGAATCGCTTTCCACGCTCCGCGTCGGCGCGCTCGAAAAAGTCTCCAGACGGTTCGCGCTCGAACCGACCGCGCAATCTGTGTCCCAGCCAGCGACACCGCAGCATCGAGATCTCGGGCACGAGCGTCGGAGCAAGGACAAGGTCGCTTGCTGGCGAGCGGTATGGATCGCTCATCCCTCGCCCTCCGTGCGGAACGTGACGCCGAGCGAGCGGAGCGCGGCTTCTGCGGCGCGGCGCGCGTCGTCGGCGCTCGCGCAGTTCCCGCCGTCATCTGCGGCGGCGTCGCCGAGCGACGTAATCCACCACCAGCGGTCGTCTGGTTGTTGCCCAATTTCGAGCGCCCAGTGTTCGAGACCATCGACGCTGCCCGTGTAGTCGGACCACCGCAGCACCGGCGCGAAGTGCGCGGCGAGCGCGCCGTGCATCTCGCGCAGCGCTTGCTCTGCGGCTGCCTTGGCGGCATCCAAGTTCTTGCAGCCGCGAGGCTCAACCGTCGAGCGGACGGTGCACCCGCCGTACATCCACACGTCCGCGCGAACGTGTCCGATCGTCAACGTCTGCGCCCGCTCGTCACCAACCCACTCAGCCATCGCCCAAACCTCCGTTGAATACGCGCACAAGTATTCAACGAGACGAGCGCGAAAGCAAGTTTCGCGTGCGTTTCTCCATGCGATTACGTCGCAGGCCCCACGCACGGAACGCCCGCAGAGTGCCACTCCGCAGGCCACGCAGCAGCCACGTCGACGCGCAGCGAGTCGGGCAGCCAGAGCGACGCTGGACGCGTGCACGACCAGTGCTCTTCGATGAGTCCAGCCGCAACAGCGACCGCGAGCATCGCCGCGATGTACGCAGCCTCGCCCGCGTCGCTGTCGCTGCCAGCGCTCCACAGAATCGTGACGTGCTGCGCGCCGAGCGTGGTCACGGGCTGCACCACAAACTCGCGCGTGCCGTCGTTGCGCACGTAGCGCGTGCCGTAGCTGGTCGAGTACGACGTATCCCAGAGCAGTTCGGTCACGCCGGGAGAGACCTCGATCGTCTGCGGGAGGTTTGGCGTGTTGGCGAGCAACACGACCGGCAGCATTCGCTCGATGCCGGCGCGCACGGGACCCACGCTCGTCGCGGGGAGCCTGTCGCCCTCGGGTCGCGGCGATGCCTCGAAGCGCGCGCGCAGGTCCGTGTCGCTGACGTGCGAGAGGTACGCGTCTGCGACGGTTACGTCGCTCGTGCCTCCCGTGGTCTCGACCGCGACAGCGCTCGTCGTGCGCACGACCGGTGCGTGTCTGCCGCCGCCGATGCGCAGCACCTCGCTCTCGGTGTGGTCGCGCGGGAATCCAAGCGCGGTGTTGATCGCGGTACGCACCGCGGTCGCGTCGGTGGTGCTCGTCGTGCGTCTCATCACAGCCCCGCGACGGCGATCGCGTATCGCCTGTTGAGGTAGCGAAACATCTGCTCGCGCTGCGCTGCGCTGTCCGCGCCGCTCGCGACGACGATCTCGCACAGCCGCGAAGTGCTCTGGAGCGTGTACCCCCCGCCTGGACCTGCGCCGACGCGCGGCGTGCCGATGCCATCGCCGCCGGGGGAGCTCGTGCCGCTCGCCGTGAGGCTGTTGACGTAGTGCGCTGAGCTAGCGCCGCTAAAGACCGTCGCAAAGATGGACGGCGACGCGATTGAAGAGCTCGTGACGTTCGCGACGCCCGCGTACGTCGCTAGCAAATTTGCAGGCTCGGCACGAATGGCCGAGCGGGCGCCGCTCGGGCAGTCGAAGAACGTGCGCCAGTCGGCGTAGCTCCCGCTCTGCCCCACGACGTAGATCGTGAACGGCTGCGTGAGGTTCCATGCCGCACCGTCGAGCCACTGCGCGCCCGCCCACGTCAGCGCGGGCAGCCCGGCGAACAGCGCGTCGCTCGCGCTCCAGCCGGGGCGATTGGGGTCCGTGCCCTGCGTCACGTCGCGTGCGTTGCCGCTCTGGTCTGCCCACGTCGCAACGCCGGATCCAACGATCGAAACGCCGAGGTCCGAGCGAAACCACGCGATCAGCTCTGCGCCGCGCTGCGCGGGCGTCCACAGCACCGGGCCTCCGCTCGGCCGACTGCGGTCTCGTGCTCTTGAGCGGCTCATAGCGCCTCGCTTTGGTAGAGAGTGACGTTGCTCACGTAGATCGTCTGCCCCGTGCCGGTCGTGACGATCGACCCCGAGCCGCTCGACGTGGTCCACGCTGCGGACGCAGCAAACGTCACGTCGTAGTTGCTCGTGCTGCCGCCGACCGGCGTCACCTTGACGCGCACGGTCCCGCCGCTCGCTGCGTACGCGCGCGTCCTTGCTCTGGTGCCCATTACGCCTGCTCCTCTTGGATGATCGCGATCGACGACACGTAGACGGGGCTCGCGTCGAGGGTCGAGAAGTGAAACGAGAGATCCATCTCTTGCTCCGTCCCCGACGCGCTCAGCGAGAGCGATCCCTCGAAGACCGCCCACGTCCCGACGCTTGCGGCGAACGTATCGTCAGCGTTGCTCGTGCCTGCGCCGACTACGTCACGCACGACGCGGACTGTCCCGTCCTCGGTGGCGTTGTACCGGATGCGCAGCTTGAACGTCGCATTCGCGCTCGTGCCGTAGATCGCAGGGACGCGGACGCGAAACACGGGGTCAACGCTGGTGCCCACCGTGCCGACCCAATCGAGTTGCCCGATGGTCGCGCTCGAGCGCGTCCACGCGTACGACGTGTGCTCGTACGTCGCAATCTGCCAGTGCCACCGCGTGCGCAGCGTGTCCTGCTCTGCGGTCAGCAGTTCAGGCACGCCCGAGCCGATGGACGAATCGCCGTCGTGCAAGTCGTTGCGCGGGTCGAGCGACGGCAGCAGCACGCCGAGCTCGCCGCTTTCAGGGCGCAGCGTGGCGACGGGGATCTCCGTGAGCGTGATCGCTGCAAGCCCTTGGTGCGTGTCGCCGCCCACGTCGTCGACCGTCACCGCGAGGTCTTGCACCGCGTCGGTCACATCGCCCCAATCCCCGAGGTGGACGTATCCCGTGTACGTCGTGCGGGTCGCGCTCAGCGGGTCGCGCTGCGCAAGCGTCTCGCTGCCGTCGAGCAGCGTCGAGCCGACGACAACGCCCGCGCCGCTCGGGACCGTGAGCGCCACCGTTGCGCGCTTGCGGTCAGTGAATACGCGACCGACGACGTCGATGTACCAGGCGCCTTGAAGGTCGACCGTGACCAGCGCGAGACGACAACCAGGCGAGGGCCACCACTGGATTGGGACCGTCAGCGCGGTACCTGTCGCAGTCACTTCGTGCGGTGCGACGGAGACCACCGAAGGCAGCGCGCGCGCGAGTGCGAAGTGCGCCTGCGCCGCTGCAATCTGCGCAAAGCTCGTCGCGCCGACCGGGTTCGCTACGAGTTGCGCGGCGAGCTCTTGCGGCTGCGATTGAGTCGGGATTGCGGAGGGCATCTATCGGACCTCGTGCGCGCTGATCGTCCACACAGAGTTGGTGCCGCTCGTGCCGTACCAGCCGACCCATAGCGAGCACGCGGCGGCGCTCGACTGCTCGGTCTCTCCGCCGAAGTCACGGCAGCGCGTCGCGGCCTCTGCGAGCGCGCGCGAGGGATTGAGATCCAGCGTCAGCACCGTCCGCCATGCGGTGCTCGTCGTGCCCTCGAAGGCCACGTAGCTTTCGGGCGCTGGAAACTCGAGCCCTTGCGTGAGACACGCGAGCACGGTGAGGTTGCTCGCGGTCACGTCGAGACACACGCGGACGGTGCGCCACGTCGGCGGCTCGTCGGTCACGTCACGATCGCGAACCGCGTAGAACGGCCCGAAGCGCCGCGACGTTTGCAGGTCCCACGAGATCGACGTGAGGCCGCTGTAGGTCACAGGGTCGGTCACGTCGCGCAGCGGCGTGCCCTGAAACGTGTAGCCGCGCATGGCGTTGGTGATCGTCCCCGGTCCGAGTGCGCTCGCGATCTGCCGCAAGCTCTCGCGCTGTCGGTGCGCGAGGTTGTGGCTCACGATCATCGCGAGCCCTGCGTCGACGTACTCGCCCGCGCGCCACTCCGTTGACGTGGGCGTGCGCAGTCTGCGCGTGACCGAGGTCAGTCGTTCGCCAAGTAGATCCAAGATTTACAGCCTCTCTGAAAGACGATTGACGAGCGGTCGGTCGTCCGTACTCTGACGAGCCATGACCCTCCGCTCCGCTCTGGTAGCCCTCGCAGCGCTCGCTCTCGTCGGCTGCGCCCCTCTCGCAGTCGGTGGCGAGTGGCGCACCGGAGCGCCCGTGCAGCGCGAGGGATGGACGATCTCAAACGCTTCGCTGCGCTTCGACGCGAGCGGGTCGGTTGAGGTGACCGTGAGCGCAGCCCCCTCCGCGGGAGGGTGCGCGCCTGCGGTCGGCACGATGCGCGCGAAGTGGTCCGTCAACGCGAACGGTCAGACAGTCGCCCACGACGGAGCATGCACGTCCGAGCCGGTGCAGTGCGGTGCGTCGCAGGCGTACCCGTGCCGCGCTGCCGGCGCGCTGGTGACGATCTACAACGACCGCGGCGGTGCGCTCGTGAGCGCTGATGGTGCGGTCGTCCTGACGCGCTAGCGCTCGGAGATCGCCTTCTTGAGCGCGACGGAGACCTCTGCGGCGAGGTTCTCGCTGTCGGTCACGTACGCCTCGACCGAGGCGCCGCCCGTGAGCAGCCGCCCCCCGTACTTCGGCTTGCGGGTCGCCGCCCACGCGATGCCGATCGCGAACAGCACGACGCCGAGCGCAATCATCGGGACCGCTTCGAGTGCAGCGCCGAGTCGCTGCCCGTGACCGCTGAGTGATCGCTGCGATGGTCACTGCTGAGTGTTCGCTTGCTCTCTGCTCTTTGGTGAGAGTTCTGCTCACGGAGCCCAGCGCCGAGCACTGACACCGCTTGCGATCTCTCGCGTCGACTCGTCAGCCACCGCTGCGAACACGCGCTGCGCGCTGACCGAGGTCGCGAACGAGTCGAACACCGCGTCAACGATGCTCCCGCCCGAGACGAGCGCGGGCCAGTTGGTTGGTGCGGTGTTGACTGCGCTCGTGAGCACGATCCTCCGCAGCGCTGTGTCGACGCTCGAGACCGTGTAGCTCTCCGCGGTGTACGTCGCGCTGTCGCGCAGGACGAGGCGCACCTTGTCGCCCGCTGCGAACCAGCCGGTGCCGTAGTCGCCGCTGACCTTGCGATACCCCGTGAGTGTCGAGCCTGCGTAGTCGCCCGCGTCGCCAGCGTACCCGCCTGCGATCGTGAGCGTCGCGCTGCTGATCGACCCGACGCGACACGCCGGCGAGAAGCCGTAGACGGTCGAGAGATCGAGGATGTCGAGCGTGAGCACGCCGGTCTGCGTGTCCTCGGTGCGACCAATCACCGTGCCGCGCTTGCCCGTAAACCCGATGCCGCCTGCGCGATTGGGCGCGTTGAACGAGTCGAACTCGACGACTGCGCCGAGCGTGCACGTCGATGCGAACGCATACGCGCTCACGTCCATCGTGTAGACCCACAACTCGGATCGCCACTTGGTGAGGAGCTTCCCGCACGCGGCGAGCGCGAAGCCGACCGGGTCGTTGACCAGTCTGCTCTCGCGGCGAAACGACTGCGTCATCACGTCGACGCTGCGCTGAGTGTCGTACTGTCCGAGCGCGACAGCGTCCTGAAGCGTGACGGTGCGCACCGGCGACGAATAGACGACCTCGGTCAAGAGCCCGTCTTCTGAGGGAGAGACGCGCGTCACCGTCTCGCGGATCAGATCCGCCGCGGTGATGGTGTTGGCCGGCGTCTCGTCGGCCTGCGGCGCGCGAACGTGGAGGATCGTGAGCAGCCCGTTCGCGTCGACCGCGAGACACGCGCCGCGCAGCGCGCTCTCTCCCGCGAGCAGTTCGCCCACAGTCGCGTTGCCGTTGGTGCGGTACTCGACCGAGCCGAGCGCGTCGACCGTCTCGCGACGGGTGCGCGCGTAGTCCGACCACGACCAGTTGCGCGAGTCGCTGCGGGTCGCTCCGAGCGTGCTGTTTGCGAGAATGGAGCGCAGCGCGTCGAGCCAGTGCGAGCCCGTTGCGCGCACCTCTGAGCGCAGCGGGAGCGCCTCTTTGATCGTGACGTGACGGTTGCGCGCGTCGCTCGACTCGGGGGCTCCAGCGGGGTCGCGGGGGATCATCCGAGCGCGCCCGTGGAACGTCGTCGCGCCCGTCGTTGTGTCGTACCCGCGGACCGTGCTCGCGGTGTCGTTGGTGACGACGCCCGCGGTCGCCATGCCCGTTGCATCGAGCTCGAGCGCGAGGTCGTCACTGACTGCGCCGGTGAGCACCGGCGAGAGTTGCACGTCGCCCTGCGACCCTGCGACGGTTGCCCACGTCGTGATCATCGCAGAGTGCGGCTGAATCGTCGTGTAGGGGTCGCCGCCGCCCGGTTTCTGCACGCCGGCCATCACGAGCGCGCCGCCGTCGTCGTACGGGAATCGCCAGAGGTACTGGCGCACCCCGCCGCTGTCGATCACCTGCGCCTCGAAGAACTCGTCAGCGCCGATGCTCAGCGTGCCCGACCCTTTGCCGAGGGTCTTGCACTGGAGCGCGACCTGCACCTGCCCGTCTCGGATCGAGACCGGCGACACGATCACGTCCGTAGCACCCGCGGTCGCAACGCCCGTGGCGATGGCCTTGAGCGCTCGCTCGATTGCTTCGAGGTACGTCGTGTGGATCACGCCGAGCCCGGCGGATCCCGAGCCGAAATCCTGATTGACGAACGAGAGACCGTCGTCGATCACGATCGAGAAGCGGAACGCGCGCGCGTTGTACCCGCTCAGCGTCGCCGCGGGCTGCGGCACACCCCACCGATTACGGCTCTCCTGCTCCAGTGCAGAGATGCACGACACCGCCCAGCTCGCGCCGTTCTCGCTGCGAATCGGACCCTGCGCGACGTAGCCGACCCATCGCAGTATCGCGACTCCACCGGCCACGCGGTACAGACGGACGCGCCGCCCGGTCATCGTGCACGGGTGCGAGTACACACGCGGGTACTCAGCGCGCGACGCGCTGACGTCGACCGCTCGCGCGATGGTTCCGTATCGCGCGCGGGTGACGTTGACGGTGTTGCCCGCTGCGATCGAGTCGACGCGGATCGCCTCTTTCGCGACCCACACGACGCGCGGGAGCGAGCCCAGCGCGGAGGCTGAGTGCACGTCCATCGTGGTCGCAGACGCGCTCAGCGAGGCCGTGATAAACGACAGCGCGTGATCGTCGAGCGAGCGCGTGAAGTTGTCGGTGACGTAGCCGCCGCGATCGTGCAGTACGAAGTCCGGCGCGCTCACCTCGCACGTCCCGTCGAGCGGATGCAGCCGCTCGCTCAGTGTGACGTCGACGGAGCCGAGCACGCCCTCACGGACGGTCGACCCTGCTGGCGTCGCGTCCGAGTAGGACGGGATCGAGGACACGTTCGCCGTTGTGTAGACGTTCGGATCGCCCTCGATCACGATGCCCCAGTCACCACTCAAGATTGAAACTCCCTGCGTTTCAGCAGTTCAACAGAGACCGTGCGTCGCGGCGCGTAGGTCGGCGTTGCGGCGGGCATCGCGAACCGCTCGGGGTCGTACATACTCGCGCCCAGGCACACGCCGAGCGCAGTCCCGCCGTCGAGGTACGTCTGCACGCTCTCGCAGTAGCCACATTCGACCTCACCCGAGATGCCGTAGACGAAGTCCATCCAGCCTGTCGCCGCAGCCGTGCTGTTGTAGTCGGGCGCGCTGACCGTCGTCGGTCCGCTGCTCACGAAGTCCGTCGACCACGCTGGCGAGAAGTATTCGCCCGCGCTGTTGTCCGAGTACGAGCGCGGCACCCAGTGAGCGAGGAATCGCAGCCGGTGACGGATCGCGCTGGAGCGGTACACGAACACTCGCCCCGAGCCGTCCTCTGCGCGCGCGCTGTCGCTCTCGGGCATCCACCCCGTCGATTCGAGGGAGTAGGGCCAGAGCAGCAGACCGAGCGCGGGATAGGTCGAGTAGGCACTGCTGCCACTCGCGATGGACCCGGTGCCCGAGACAAAGCCGAGCGCTGCGAGCAGCCCGCCCGCGGTGATCTGCGCCGGTGCAGCGCCGGTCCAAGAGACCTTGGTGCGCCCGTCCGTGTGCAGCGAGACAGCCCACGTCCCACCGCCAGCGGCGAGGGTGAGCGCCGCACTCGCGACAGTGAAGAGCTCCAGCGGGCTCTCGGTTGCCGACCCTGTCCATGCAGGATCGGCGATCACCGCGCGGACGTGCGTGTTTGCAGCCGCGACGGTGACGGTTCTCGTCATCCCGTCGTCGTCGACATCAGCAGTGAGGTTGCCCGAGAGGAGATAGCTCCGCGCGAGACCGTAGCGCAGCGAAGTCGCCATCAGTACTCCACCCTTCGAGGCGCGTTGTTGCCGGCAAACCCGCGACGGCGCGCGTCGTCAAGACCGCTGCGGACGCGGCGCGCGTCGTTCGGCCCAGCAGGCACAAGCGACGACATCACCACCGTGACCGGCGCGAGATCGCGCGTCGAAGCGCCGCTGTTGCTCGAGCGCGGCGCAAGCCCGCGCGCCGTCGACACGTCAGCGCCGGGTGCTGGTGTCTGCGGACGCGTTGCCGCGCCTGCGATGCCCAAGCCTGCGCCGAGGGCGAGCAAGCCCGCGCCTGCGGCGAAGTACGCGGGAGCTGCTGGCGGCGCAGAGAACAACGCCGCGATGCCCTCGAACGTGTAGAACAAGCCCTTGTTGACGGCCATCTTGCCGAGCTCGGTGAGGAGCCCCGACGCGAACGCTTGGAACGCGGTACCTGCGTCCGCGCTGCCAGACACGAGCGTGTCGAACAGGGACGTGAGCCCGCTGGTCAGGCTGTTGACGGTGCCGGTCAACAGTTCCGCGCCAGCCTGCATCCCGTCGAAAGGCGAGATGCGTCCCTCCGCATCGGTGCCGAAGCCGAGCGAGCCAGCGACGCGACCGCCGAGCGATTGCTCTCGGGCCATGCGTCGCGTGCCTTGGTTGCGCGTCGCGATCCGCGAGCGCCGCGCGCGCTCCTCGCGAGCCATGAGCCCGCCGCCCTCCATGCCGTTTGCGATCGCGTCGAGGTCGAGCCCGTCGGTGCCGTTGATTCCGAGCGCTGTCGCAAGCGACGCAGCAGAGCGGTCAGCGTCGATCTCAAAGGCGTTCTGCTGTCTGAACTGATCGCCGCGGTAGAACTCGAACAGCGCGTCAACACTCTCGCCGGGCTTGCTGCGATCGAGTCGGTTCTTGAAACTTGCGAGCGACTCCCCGGCCTGTTGAACCGCGGCGGTCGTCTCGTTCAGCTTGATCTTGAGTTCGTCGAGGGCGCGCACGCCGCGCGCGGTCGCGGGCTCGCGCTTGCGAGCTTCATCCGCAGTGGCTGCGTTCATCAGCCCGAACGCCTCGCGGGCGGCGCGCGCGAACGCGTATCGCGAGTCGTTGCTCGCTTCGCCGATCGCGCGCACGCTGTCGAAGCCCGCGTCGAATCCCGCGCTGTCCGATGGCAGCGCGGGCAGCACACCCGCGCCTCGTCCGCGCTGTCGCTGCGATTGCTCGAGCGCGCGACCGAGCGCGCCGAGTTCGCTGTCGCTGGCGTTGTTGAGTCCGCGCCCGAGCTGCCCGCGAAGCGACTCGGGGATCTCGACGCCCGCGGCGTTGAGCCGCGAAAGCATCTGCTGTCGTCGGTCTTGCAGCCCGCGATAGTTTGCGTCGGTCCGCTGTTGGCGCGCGTTCTGACGGCCCGTGTCCGCAAGCTCGACGATGTCTCGCCACGTCCGCGCCGCTGTCCCTGCTCCGTTGATCGCATCGATGAATCGAGCGATCCCGCCGCCTGCGGCCTGCGCCGCCGCGTTGCCGATGTACGTCAGCACATCGGGCAGTTTCGCCAAGTCCTCGTTGAGCGTGCGCGCAGCAGGAGCAACGCCACGAAAGCGCTCTTCGAGCGCGCGCGTCACGTTCGCGAGCGTTTGCGTGCTCGTCGTCGCGCGGGCTTGCGCGAGGTTCAGCTCGCTGAGCGCATCCTCGGAGTTGTTGACGATTGCATTCGTCAGCTTCTCGACGGCCTCGCTTGCGTCGTTGCCGGTCGCGAGCGCGTACTCTCGCGCCGCGCGCGTCAGCAGTCCGAGTTGCTCAGCGTTGACGCGGACGCCCGCCGCCTGAATCTGGCCTTGCAGCGTCAGCGCTTGCTGCGCCGAGAACGCTCCGTTGGTCGCGACGGACACCGCGTCGTACGCGGACCCGAGACGACGCAGCGCGTTCTCTTGTCGCTCTGCTGCTGCCGCGACCGCGACGCCTGCGACAGCGAGACCGCCGAACGCAGTGGCGACCTTGGCGATTGACTCGCCAGCTTCTTTCCAGCCACCGGCAAGCTTGCCGATGTCGGTGTTCGCAAGCTTCCACGCGCGCTGCGCGGCGGTCAGCTTCTCGGTCTGCTTCTCGACTTGCTCCGTCGCCTTCGCGAGCTTCGCGAGATCAGCGATGGCGCTGCGCGTCTCTACGTCGATCTCGATCTTGATCTTGTCGTCAGCCACGTTCGCGCTCTCGCTCTTCGCGTTCGCGTTCCATGCGCCGCGCGTCGCTCGCGCCGATGTGCTCGGACGCAACGACGATCGCCGCGGGCGGATCGCTGTCAAAACTGAGCCCGCCGCTTTGCTGCGCGCGGTAGAGGCGCAGCGCGCGGGCGACGTCGGGACGCGACGCCTCGTACCTTGGACACTGCGACAGCGCGCCGCGTTCGCACCCTGTCAGCGTCTCGACCCTGCGCAGCGCATCGGCGCGCGCTTCGGTCATCTGCTCGCCGCTCTTGCACACGCGAGGACACGCCCACGCAATCGCGTTGTCACCCCATATCGCGAGCAGCGCTTCGCGCTCGCCGGGGCGCGCGTCCTGCGCATCGCTGTACTGCTCGCAGCCGCAAGCGGCATCCTCGAGCGCGCGACGCAGCAGAGGGCTATTCAGCCACGCGGCGACACGAAAGGGGCGAGCACCCGCGCGGGCGGGGCGGCTCGCTGCACGACAGCACGGCCGAGTTCGCGCACCCCGTTGAGTCCGTAGCGCGCGGCGAGTCGAGCCATCGCGTCTGACTTGAGCACCTTCGTCCCGCGCGCAGGGTCGGTCACCGCGAAGTCGTCGACCGTGAGCGCGAACTCTTCATCGTTCGCGATCGAGACCAGACATCGTTGCACGATCACCCAAAGCTCGGACGGCGGGGTGATCTCGGGGTTCGTCTCGCTCACGAGTGCGTTGAGTTCCTGCGCGCTGATCGGGCGCAGGGTGAACAGCACCGGCTTGACCCCGTCGCGAAACGCGAGCACCGAGGCGTCGCGCGTGGCGACGAACTGCTCGCCACGGGTCTTGTCGCCGGTCTTCTCGCTCAGCCTGTCGAGGTCGATCGCGGGATCGGGGACGGTGTGCAGCAGCAGACAGGTGTCGAACGACTTGGAAATATCCACGTTGAAACGGACTCCTTGAAGCGGGGCGATCAGCCCTCGAACCAGATGAGCGGCGAGAGCGCGAGGTCCGTGGCCGCCGTGCTCTGCATCGTGTTGTGACGACCGCGCAGGTTGAGGACGGTCATCTCTCGACCGTCGACCACCGAGCGCTCCGGTCGCGCTTCGATGTTGCAGTAGAGGACCATGCCCGTGTAGCGCTTGGTCGCGCCGCTGCCGTACGGGATCGCGTAGACGAGCACGTAGTCCGTGTCACTGTCCCACGCGGTGTACTGCCCGAGATCGCTGCGCATCGTGAGCTGAGCGTTCACCGTCGACATCCCGTTGCGCATCGTGCCAACCACGCCTTGCGTCGAGCCGCCAAGCTCCTGCACCAGCGAGTTGCCGAGCTCGATCGAGACGGACAGCGAGTGAAACGGAACGGGCACACGCGTCGTCGTCGAGAGCGACTGAAGCAGACAGATCGCGCCGACGTTGTCGATCGGACCGACGAGCGAGTTGGTCCCGACCGCGGTGCTGATCGACTGCGACGAAGGGCCGGTGTGTGCGCTGCCCGAGAGCGAGAAGCCGAACGCGACGTGAGCGTCGCGCGACAGGTCGATCGTTAGCCCCGTGATCGCGCACCCGTTGAGGGTCCACTGGTGGGACGAGTCCTGCGCGAGCGCGTGTTGTAGCGTGACGCTCTGCGTGTTCGTGTCGGTCAGGTAATAGCAGTGGCAGTTGATGAGATCCTGACCGGTCGTCGGGCTCGCGCTGAGATTGATCAGCGGCGTGATCGTGTCAGTCGACACGCTCTTGCTGATGACCACTTCGGGCACGTCGCCCACGTCCGCGAGGAACACCGTCCCCACCGGGAAGCGTGCGCCGTGTCCGGTCGCTGCAACGATGCTGGACGCGCTCGAGCCTGCCGCGAACGTCGAGCCAGAAGCAGCCGACTCGCCGCCGAGCGCGGCTTTCAGCAGCGCGCCGAGCCACGTCGTCGACGCGCTCGTCGCGCTCGTGAGTCGGGTGTTGTCGATGTACGCGTCGCAGGTGAACGACGCGCTGCACGACTTGTAGCCGCGCGTCGACTTGTCGTGACGCACGAGCTTGTTCTGCATCGTGTCGACGCCGATGATCGTCTGCGCGAGCGAGATCGTCCCGCCCGACCGGACGAACGTCCGCGTCACGCTGGGGGTCGTGCCGTACGTTGACTCGACGCCCGTGTAGGTCGCGCCGGTCATCGCGTGTACGTCTTGCTGAGCCATCTTCTACCTGCGCCGGGCTCAGTACGAGCCGGGTGTTTGCTCGCGCGTCAGAGCGCGAAACGGGATTGAGAGGGTGGCGATTGCGCCCTCGAAAGAGCGCTCGCTCGCGCCGTCGCGGCGGATCGACGCGCAGTGCGGATCGAGTCCCGACCAGTGCTCGTGCCAGGCAAACGCGCTCGCGATGGCGTGCTCGTCGGCCGACATGCGATCCTCGATCGACTCGTCGTCACCGTCGCCATCGAGCGCGGTGTACCCCTCGTCGAGATCACCAGCGCCGGTGCGCACGTACTCGATCACCACCGTGATCGGCCGATACATCAGCGCGTATCCATCGCAGGGATTGACGCCCTCCTCGACAGGCACGGGGCCACCGATGCGCACTCGCGTGCGGCGCTCTGCCGGCGCATCGAGCGGGACGAGATCGGGCGAGACCTTCGAGAACCCCGTCGCGATCACGTAGGGCGACTCGCCGTACCCTTCGAGCAGGATCGCTTCGAGCCGCGCTCTCAGCGTCGAGAGGATCACGGCTGGCGAATCAGGTAGAGGCGGCCCGAGCCGCTGTTGAGGACGATCGCTGAGAGATCGCCAGTCCCCGCGCTGATGTTGTGCTCGTACGTCCAGCCGCTCTGGTGACCGCCGCCCGTCCCGCTCGCGCCGCTGGCGGGCTCCGCTGCGGCGCTGCCGTCATTGCGGAGCAGGACCGACGTGACGCCGTCGAGCATCACCGTGTAGAGTCCACGCGGGAGTGCCGTGTACGTTGCCGCGGTCGTGCTCACGTCGAGGCGGTGCATCGTTCCGTTGCCGGGGATCGGCGCAACCGCCATGTAGTCGCCGTCTGCTTTGCTGCCCATGGGTCACGCCCTCGTAAGTGAGATTGTCCTGAAAAAACCCTCGTGCTTTTCGACCGCGCCGTCTTGGTCGTCGTCGAATGCACGGGACGTGAGGAGCAGCGTCAACTCGCGATCGAACTGCGCGCGCAGCTCCTCCGCGTGTGCCTGCGATGCCTCGCCCACGCCTTGCTCAGCGACGATCAAGCGCACCATCACCGCGTGCGGCTGCTGCAAGTCGATCGCGCCGACGAGCCCGCCAGGGTCGTGCTGCTGACCGATGCGCGCGACGATGCGCTCCCACGCCGCAGCGATCACATCGGGCCACCAAGTGCCGTCGACCGCGCGCTTGAGAATCAGCGGGTCGAGGGTGCGGACGTGCTCCAGCGTGAGCCCCGAGCGCAGCGAGTAGCGTGTCACATCGAACTCCACCGAGACGACCGGACGCGCATCGCTCGAGACCTCGTAGGTGATCTCGACGCGGCACCCTCGACGCGGCGTATCGCACGCGCTCGCCGGCACCGCGCACGAGACGCGTGTCGAGACGAACGACGCGCCCGAAGCGTGGTCGTTGACCAGCGGACGCACGAGCGTGACCGACGTGCCCGAGACCGAGCGCACGAGCACGAACTCGCCGCCCACGTCCTCGCGACCCGTGAGCCGGTACCGCTGGCCTGCAACGATCGACGACGCGCTCGTCACGGTGACCGCACGCGCACCGCGCGCAACGCCGCTGGCGAGTGTGGTGCTGACCGCGCTCACCGTGGCGGTACCGCTCGCGATCACCGCGCCCGTCTCACTCTTGACCTCGAATGTCGGCGAGGCGTCGGGGCGCTCATCGAGCTCGTCCGTCGTGATCGTGCCGCCAACGTCGAGTTGCAGGCTGCGGTAGGTCACTTGCGTCCGTTCTGCTGGTTGTCGCGTCGCGGCTCAGTGGTCGGGCGCGCGAACGATGTCCCGTCCTGTCTGACCTGAACGACGAGGTAGCGAGACTGTCTGCGGTCGCCGCGCTGGTAGAACTCCGTCGAGCGCACGTTGACGCCCCATTGGCGGAGTACGATCGCCGCTTCTTCGAGGTTCAGCAGCGACGGCTCCGCGCCGATCTCGACGCACTCATAGAGCGTGCGTCCGGGCTCGAGTCGCTTGGTGCCAGTCATGCCATCGCGCGAGATGTTGCCGATCTTGGCGACCAGCACCTTGCCGCGCTTGTCCGCCGGCAGCGGTCGTCCCTGCGGGTCGGTGTCGGGCGGGGACGCGTCAGCGACGAGGCGCAGAGCAACGCTCTTGCGCTTTTCGCTGAGCACCGCGAGACACTCATCGACTTGGATCGCAAGCGGTCTGGTCAGCGCGAAGTACAGCGGGGCGATGCCTTCCGCTTCGACGCGCTCCAACTCCTTGCGGACCCAGTCGCGGCGACGCTCGCGCTGCTCTGGAGTGATCGACGGGTAGTTGTCCCACTCGATCAAGAACTTGTCGATGACGTGCGGGTGCGACTCGAGGGCGGTGTCTGCCACGGTGTCGGTCCTTGTGAAGCCTCCGCGCTCCGTGCGCGGGATTGAATTTGTGTGCCTGTTTTGCGTCGTGGCACGAGCGACGTGTGCAGTGATTGCGTCGCGCTCACTGCGGGCGCGCTGCGTCAGACGCCGGTGACGGTGACGCGGAACGTCGAGCCCGACAGATCGCCGCTCGCCTCGTCGCCGCCGTCAACAGCCACCGCGTTGAACACGACGATCTTCCCTGCGTTCGCCGCCCCGCGAATGAAGTTGCAGGTGTGCGCCGCGGTCGAGCTGACGATGCTCGCGCTGTGCACGGTGTTGAAGCCCGCGAACGCGCCGAGCGTCGCGACGGAGAGATCGATCACCGACCCGCCAGCGTCATACGACGCGGGACCGAGCGCGGTGAAGACGACCATCTTGGGAGAACCAGACGACGCAGAGACCTGCGTCACAGACGTGAAGGCACCCATGTTGCTCCGATCAGGTGAGGCCGGTCATCTTGCCGTGCTTGTTCCGACGACGGACCTTGAAGGCCATCGTGGTCGAGACGGCGAACTCGATGAGCTCGGGGTTGACGTTGGTCTTCTCGATCGTCAGCGGACGATGCTCGATCAGCTCCAGATCGGAGCCCTCGAGGAAATACATCTCGCTGTTCGCGAGCGTGCGCACGCGCACGATCGGGATACCTTGGTAGCTCGCGGCCGCCCACGAGAACGAGAGGTCGAGACCCTCGCGTCCGTTCGGCGAGACGAGCACCGAGTTGTTCGCAGCGCCAGGCACGCCGGCGAGCGCCGAGTACTTCCGGATCTGCTTCGGGTGAGCAAGGATCACCGAGGGCGAAGCGCCGCGGTGCACGCTGCCCGAGAGGGCAGACGTGAGCTCTTCGTAGAGGTCGTCCATCGCGCTCATGGTGAGCGCGCCGCCGACCGCGTTCTCTTCGCTGGCCCACTGCGCGTTCGAGCCGGGGGCGAGTCCCGCGTACGTGTCGCCAGCGTCGATGATCGAGGCGATGCCCTTGTCCGCGGTCGAGCCGCAGACGACGTCCTCGATCTTCTTCATCACGTCGGTCTCGGCGTACACCTCCTCCTCGCTCGGGAGCGCGGAGTAGTAGCCGCCCTTGACCGCGTTGTCGCGAGCGTGGCCCGTCATGCCCCACACTGCGCGCACGCCGAAGACGTTGATGGACGGGCGCAGGAACGTCTGCTGCCCGGAAGCGGGCGGCGCCTGTCCTTCGCTGAACTCCTCGACCGATCCGTTAGAGCCACTGACCACGGTCCAAGCGAACGGAGCGGAGCCCTGCGACTGCGTCATCTTGCCGAAGCGAGCGATGACGTTGAGCAGATCGGTTTCACGAAAGAGCAGGTCGTGAGCACCTGACTCGACGTTCTCCTTGAGGAGAGCGCCGAGCGTCGAGAGGGTTGCACCCATTGTGTTTTCTCAGAGGTTCAGCCAACGGCGACGCGATGCGTGCGAACGGCTGTTGAGGTCTGCGCGGTCAGCCCGCGCGCTTGGTCTTCGACTCGGACACGCGCTTGACGCGCTCGTCGCGCTGACGTGCGTAGTAGTCGCGCACGGCCAGCGCATCGTTCGGATCGGGCAGTTTCTCGGGCGGCTGCACCGGCGCGCTGGTCGCACTCGTCGTCGGGCTGCCAGAGCCCTGCGCAACCGCAGCGCTGCGCTTGAGGTGCGGCTTCGACTCGACGAACGTCGCGACGTACTCGTCCGCGGGCTTGGCTTCGGCACCAGAGCCGAACACAGCGCGATCGCCGTCGAGTCGTGCGCCCTTGTTGATGAGCAACTCCACCACGTCGTCGGGGTCGATCGCGTCGACGCGCTGAGCGGCAGCGCGCAGCGACCCGCGCAGCTTCTCGCTCGCGTACTTCGCTTCGCTCTGCTCCGCGCGAGTGCGCCACGTCGTGGTTTCTTTCTCGTGCTCGCCGAGCTTCGCGCGCGCCTCTGCGAGCTCGCGCTCGAGGTTCGCAACGCGCACCGCGACGTCGTCGCCGTCGTCACTCGGGTTCGGCCTCCGCGCGCCTCGGGCTGCGGTCAGCTTGTCCTTGATCGCCATGCTTCTCAGTCCTTCGCGGCGGGTGCCGCAGCCTCGGGTTCGGGCGCGAGTTCGTCCGCTGCGACTTCGAGCGCAGCGGCGCTCACGGCGTACTTGGCTCCGTCCGCTTCTCCGCCGACGCAGGAGACGACGAGCGAACCGTTCTCGCCGGGCTCGATCATGAATCCGTCGCAGCTCGGCATCGCGTCAGCGAGCGCGATCAGCGCAAGCGCAGCGCTTGCCTCGGCCTCCGCGTCGAGCGCTTCGACCATGCTCTCTTCGACGTCGTCGCCCTCTGCGGGCGGCGCGTCCATCGGTGCATCCATCGTCATCGCGTGTGTCCTTCCGCGGCGCGTGCCGCTTGCTCGACCACGCTCCGGACGTGGCCAATGATCTTGTCTTCGAGCGCGGGCAGGCTGTACGCGGAGCCGATCGTCAGCGGTCGCTGACCGAAGCGCTCCAGCGTCAGCACGTACGACCCTTGCCGCTCGACGTGCCGCTCGCTGCTGTTGCTGCGCGACCGATGACACCGAGCGCGCGCGCCGAGCCGATCAGCCTCGCACTGCACCGCCGCGCGCATGTCGTCGTGCGTTCGCAGCCAGCCATCGTCATTGCAGGTCGCTGTCACTTCCGCCTCGTCACGAATGGCCGCGTCGAACGCAGCTCTTTCAGCAGGTCGCCGGTGAGTTGCCCCATCGGCTTGCCAGGGTAGTTCTTGCGCTTCCACGCGGCGTATCGCTTCGTGAGCGGCTTCGACGCCCACACGCTCGCGAGGTCGCCTCCAGCGTTCGCGATGCGCTCGCTGATCACGCCCTTCATCTCCAGTTCGATCTCTCGCCAGAACGCATCCCGCGTCGGGGCGCGAGTGCCGCGCAGATAGCGCTGACCCGCAGCGACCGCGCGACCCTGCATGTACGGCGTGACGAGCAGCACGGGCCTGCCGCGCGCTTCGAGTCCGTAGGTGATCTTGAGCCGCGACGCGTCCGAGATGCCGCCGAGATCAATCTCTGTCGTGCCTGCGATCTCGCTGAGCCACTTGGTCGCGGCGTCGAGTCGTGGCGTCGACTTGGTGATCCCGCTCCGCTGCCCACCGACGCGCGGCGTGCCGATCCTAGGCGGGCTGGCCATCGGTCACGGACGGTTGAGTGTCGAGCGCAGGCGGTGGCGCTGCCGGGGCTTGTGGTGTCGCAGCGGGCACGAACGCCGAGAGCGGCGAGAGCATCCGGTCGATGCGCGCCGCGTCGAACGACGGGAACGCCGACGCGATCACCTCGCGCGCGGTCGCCGCTGGCAGCGTGCCACTCGACACCGCGGTGATGATCTCGAGCAGCGACGAGACCTGCGCGCCGTTGAGTGCGAGGTCTTGCACCGTCGTGTCCGCGGTCGGCGCAGGCGTCTGCGCTTCGACCGTGACCGGCTCGACGGGCTGCGGGTTGATCGCGTTGTCCGCAACCTGAGCGAGCCCGCGTGCTTCGTTCTCAGCGCGAAGCCTGTCGACCGAGAGCTTTGCGCTGCTCGTCGCGAGGTCTTCGCCGTAGATCGCATCGAGCTCGCCGCCGACGACCGAGAGCTGATCGTCAGGCAGCGCGAGTCCCGAGTCGATCAGTTGCATCACCGCCGCACGTCGCGCGGTGACACCGACCTCGACGGGCGCAGTCAGCACCGCGAGCGCGCGGTTGAGATCCTCTACCGCGTCGGGAAGCGTGATGCGCTTGGGATACGTCACGCTGATGGAGTCGATCGCCTCGGGCTTGCCCGCCATCGTGGCGAGCAGTCGAAGCGTCGCCATCTCCCAGCGCTGGAGGTTGCGAGCGAATCGCTTGGCGCGCGACTCGAAGTCGCGCGACCGGATACGCAGCGCCTCGCCCGACTGCACTTGCGCGCTGCTGTCGGCGGCAAGTTCCAGCCCCGCGGTGCGCATCGCCCACTGAAACGCGAAGATGACCTGCTCGCGCATCACGCGCTGAGAGGTGCCGCTCGGCTCGATGAAGCTCGGCGCGCCAGCGTTCGCGCTGAATCCCAGCGCGTTCTCTGAGCCGACCTTGATACGCGTCGCGTCGTCGAGCTGCCCGCCAGTGCCGGCGAGAGGGATCGCGAGGAACGGAAACGCCGCCTTGCTGTCGATCTCGTCGATCCACGACAGGCGGTTGTAGATGGAGCGCTGCGCGTCTGCGACGTCAGCAACGAGGCTCAGCCCCATCGGACACTCACTCGCAGGGTCGCGCTCGTAGTAGCAGAACGTGACCGGGATCTCGCCGGCCAGCGCGGGAGCGAGCGGGCCGGACGAGACCAGCGGCAGCGCGTCGATGCTGTCGCCGATCGACTGCGAGAGGTTCACCGACCCGCTGCGGGCTTCCCACCCGCCCGGTTGCTCTGCGGTCGTCGCGCGCCAGACGCGGATGTCGACGTCGACCTCGCCCTGATTGCTCGTGAGCTCAGAGCGGTACGGCGTCGAGACGTACGCAAACAGCGTCAGTCGTCCATCGACGCACTCGACCGCGACGATCGCGCTCGGATGCACCGTGACGACGTAGGGCGCGATGCGCCGCGCGCTGCGCTCAGCCTCGGACATGCCCGAGACGTCGACCGCGGGAGCGTCGACGATGGTAGCGACGAAGCCGTAAACGCTCGACCACGTCGCGACTTGCTCGACGACCTCGCCCCAAGTGGAGCCGCTGCGATCGACGTCCTCGACGAAGCCGGCGAGGGGCTCGAGTTCGCGCTGGATGCCGTTCGTCACGCCCTCGGCGTACGCCTTCACCACCAGCCCGGTGATATTGACGCACGCTGCCAGGGCGCAGCGCTTCGCAAACTTCTCGTCGCTCTCGCCCTCGTGCGGGACGAGGTACGAGCGCGCGCGGGAGCGACGCCCAACAGGGCGACCGCTCTCGTCGATCGTCGACCACGACAGCGCAGCAGTGCCCAGCGTGAGCGCGGACGGCGCGGCGTAGTTGATGCCGCCGTAGTACGAGTCACGGAGATAGCTCCAGTGGTCGCGGCGCTGGTCGTATCTCTCGATCGTCATGGATTGGTCAGCCGCATCGCGAGGTACCGAAGGGCGTCCATCGCGTGGTTGTCTTTGTCCTCGGGCTCCTCGCTCGGACCGCCTCCGCTCGCGCGGTACTGGTAGGTCTCAAGCTCCCGAATGGTGTTGGCGCAGCGGTCCGAGATCAGGAACCGCGGACGGCCTTGGTCGTCGCGCTGCGATATCTGACGGCGCACTCGACGCACGCCCTCGCTGATCGCGTTGTCCGCGCTGTAGACGACCGGCGCGCCGTTGAGGTACCGGCGCAGCGAAGTGATGTAGCCGGGCTCGGATGGGTCCGCGGTGAACCACCGCAGCCCATGCTGATCGCGCAGTGTGCGAGCGCGCGGGAACCACCCGTGATCGTCGGTCGTGACGTTGCTCTCGTAGAGCTCGTCAACGACGACCATCGTGCCCGACCCGGTGCGACCGCCAGCAATCCACGCGCTCGGATCGCTCCAGCCCCAATCGACGCCGGCGCCCGTGTCGCTGAACGACCACCGCCCGTTGCTGCGGTAGAGACGCTCGAGATCCGCGTGCTTGACGACGTGCACCGCGCGAGAGAACTCGGGGTACACGAGACCCTTGCGAGCCTTGGGGTCTTGCTGGAACAGCGAGTCCCAGTCGTACTCGCCGACCTGCTTGCGCTTCTTCTGAAGCTCCTCGACAGGCCAGCGCTCGGGCCACAGTGCGCAGCCCTGCGAGTCGATCGCAGGCAGCGCGGTCATCTCCCAGCGCGTCTCTGTCTCGCGCGACAGTCGGCCGATGAGGTCGTCGCGGTGCCAGCGCGTGTGCACGACGAGCGCGGACCCACCGGGCTCGACGCGCGTCAGCGCGGTGGAGGTGAACCACTGATAGGTGCGCTCGCGAATGAGCGCGCTGTCAGCATCCTGACGGTTCTTGAACGGATCGTCGACGACGAGCAGTCGCACGCCGTGACCCGTGAGCGGTCCGCCGATGCCCGTTGCGAGGACGCCGCCACCTTGCGGGGTGCGCCACTCGTGCGAGGCCTTGGAGTCCTGCCGCAGCTCGACGCCAGCGGCCAGGGCGTAGTCGCGAACCTGCTTGCTCTTCGACCGCGCGATGTCCGCTGCGTAGCTGACGTACGCGATCGTCCAGTCAGGATGTCGCGCGAGCATGCGCGCGATCCCATGCAGCACCGTCTCCGTCTTGGAGTGGCGAGGCGGGACCGAGTAGCACGCGAGGACAGGTTCATCCTCGACGCGATCGAAGTACGCGAGCAGTTCGCCAAGGTGATCGGGCGAGGTGAACGCGGGCGTAACGCGCGGGACGAACTCCCGCAGAGGGAGGCTACGTACCGTCGCCTTCGTCCGTCGTGCCTGCTCGGTCTTGATTGCTCTGAGAAAGTCCACGCTTGCGCGACCGCTCGATGATCGACGCGACCATCGCCAGCTCTTCGTCTGTCGCTCCTGCGAGCGCTGCCTTGACCCCGTCGAGCGCTTCCGTTCGCGCCTTCAAGAACGCGATCTCAGCGCGCATCTTCTCGCGGTGGAGTCGTCGACTGTCCTGCTCGTCGCGACGCTGCGCGAGGAATACGGCAGCCTTCGTGTCTTTGACCGAGTGCTTGCGAAGCTGCGCGAGCACTGCGGCATGGCCGCGCGCTGCGGCTTGCTCGTGCTCGTCAACGAGCGACGCGACGCCAGCGTGGAAGCGGTCGCCCTTGAGCACGCGTCGTCGCCAGTCGCACCATGTCGACCACGCGATGCCTGCGTATGCTGCTGCGTCGCGCTGCTTGAGACCGACGCTCAGCGCGTCGATGAAGAGCTTGTGCTTCTCGGCCGTGTACTCGATGCGTGGTGCCATGCTGTTCCCCCTCGCTTGGAGGTGGGCTGTTGGTTCAGCGCGCGATCAGCTTGCGGACGTGGGCCGCAACGGACCGCATCAGCAGCGGAGGAACGCTGTTTCCGATTCTCGCCCATGCATCGTGGAGATTCGATGTCCAAGCGAATTGCGCCGGAAAGCTTCCGAATTGTGACAGTTCTAACAGCGTAGGGCTTCGCTCTCTCCCAGAGGGAAGAAGGAGCATTCGTTTGTATGGCGTTTTCGTGATCGTACAAACCGGGCGTGATGCATCAATCCACGGATTGATTTGCTGTGATCTGCACGCAACCGCATCTTGCGCAATTGCTCGCAATGGGATTGGCTGAGACCATCCCTGCGGGTGCGATGGCTCGACGCCAATATCATCTCGCACGCCGACAAAGATCAGCCGCTCGCGCGACTGAGGGACGCCGTAAAACATTGCGTTAAGGAGTCGCGCTTTGACCTTGTAGCCGCACGACTTGAGAGTTCTCAGAACCTCGGCAAAGATTGCCTTGTGGCCACCCTTCACCATGCCGCTAACGTTCTCCATCACGAACGCGCGCGGACGAAGCCCGCTTAGCAGTCGACAGTACTCTCGAAATAGCTGGTTGCGCGGGTCGTCTACCTCGCGCTTGCCAGCCGTCGAGAAGCCTTGGCACGGCGGCGAGCCGTCGAATACGTCAAGTTCGCCCGGGCGTACACCAGCGAGTCGCAGGCACTCATCAACAGACAGCGACGCGATGTCGCCGTGGTACAGCGGAACGTGCGGGAAGTTCAGACCGAACGTGTCCGCCGCGTTCTGCTCCCACTCGACCGCGAGCAGTTCGCGGAAGCCCGCCATGTGGTACCCGAGCGACGAGCCGCCGCAGCCCGCAAACGTGCTGATGACGGTCGGCGCGTCTGTGTCTCGCGGCGCAGTCGCTTGGGCCCACGCTTCTCGAAGCAGCTCAGGGTAGTCGTCGATGCGGCGCAGTTCAGTCACGGGGCACCAGCTTTCCGCAGTGCGGACACCGGAGCGCGTCGACCTGCTTCTCGACGTCTTCGTCGTACTCCTGCCCGTTCGGGTCGGCGGTGCGCGATGACTCGCCGATGACCGCATCGCCAGCGCTGGCGATCATGCGATCGAGAGTCTCCGCGCTGTACCCGACGTCGCGCATCAGCTCGGACTCTCGCCCGAACTGCGCCGCCATCTGAGCGATGAGGACTGCGTCGTCCTCGCCCTGAAGCCCGCGAGCGTTGTCCGCGAGGGTCATCGCGTCAGCCTCCGCGTCGCTCACGTCGAGCCAGCGGACAGGCACGAAGCCAGGACCAGGCGCGCCGTGCGCGAACACGTGCTCGTGTCCGCCGCGCAGTTCGCCGTCTACTTCGATGCCCGCGAGTATCTCCCGCGCAGCTTCGAGCCGACCGTGTCCGCCGATGATTCGTCGCGTCGCTCGCTGAGCGAGGATCGGAGCGCCCCACGTCGTGCGGAGGATCGTCTTCGCGAGTCGCAGCACCTCTTGCCCATGCCTCCGCGGATTGCGCGGATTGGGCCTGAGGTCGTCGACGTGCACCCACTCTGCGGGACTCGTCGCGTGCGCGTCTGCGTTGGGTACGAGATGCTTGGATTTTCCCACGTCAGCCAGTCTTCCCCGCCCCGTCAGTTCGCCCTGCGACGAGAGCCGATCACGTCGCGCGCTTCCCACTCAGCGAGTGAGTGCAGACGCACGACGGGATGACCCGCGCCGCGGCAGTAGGTGACGGTCTCTTGGTTGCGGAACGCGTCGACGGCGTACTCGCGCTCGAGCCTGCGCGTCTCTTCGACGTTGCGCACGAGCGCCGCCAGAGCCTCGCTGTCAGCGTATCGCCTCAATGGCTGAGTCCTTCCGTGTCGACGCCGAGACCACCCGCCAGATGCTTCCAGTGGGCGACCTTGCGCTCGGCATGACCGAGCATCCGCGAGAGCGTCTCGACCTGCTGTCGCAAGTCGACGACCTCACGCGCGTACTCGGCCGCGAGTTCTGCGTCAGCGACGATCGCTTGAAAGCGGCGGTTGTCGCGCAGTGCCCACACAGCGGCGACGTGGACGATTTGAGACAGGAGTTCACGCATGGTGCGGCCCGACTGTCCGAGCTACCGCCCGGACGCGAGTGATTCGATGATCTCGCCCGCGTCAGCGCGACGCTGGATCTTGCGCCACGCGCGAGCGGAGGCGGCGATCTGCGCGCGGCTCTTCGTCCGCTGCGGGTTCGCCAGTTGCTCGCGCACGATCGCGCGGCGGTGCTTGCTCGGCGGCTTTGGCATCAGATCACCCGAGACTGTCGCACTCCGTGTGCAGCCACAGGCGGAGGGGGAGAGCGAGACCTTGCGCGCAGCGAGCGCGACAGACTCGGAGGATCAGCGGTAGGGGGTGGCCAGTTCGCACGCGAGCCAGCGCTCAACCACGCTGCGATCGACGACGTAGCGCCGTCCTGCGTGTGCGCGTGCGCGCTGCACCGTGACGCCCTCGACGCCCCGAATGCGCCAGACGGCGACCCAGCGCGCGAAGGTCGAGTACGGCACGCCCGCCAGCTTTGCAGCCTGCGAAAGAGACACCTCGCCCACCTGAGACCTAGGATAGGTGAGAGTAGTCGCAGCGCAAGTCATCGACCGTCACACGCGATCTGCCCCGGGATTCCCGCGGTCAACGTGCATTCCCCCTGCGACGCGCACGACTCCGAGGATGCAGCCGCCACTGAGGTACGCGCCTGCGTGAGTTCTCGCGGCAGTCGCGCCGGAACCGCGCCGAGTTGACGTACATCCTCCCGTTGAGCAGCCGCCACATGCGCGCAGCCAGCGCCGCGACCTTCCGTGCTCGTCTGCCGCTCATCGTCCATCCCCCGCGTTGTTCACCGCTCTGCCCCTGACGCGCAGACACCCACTGTCGACCGCCCACTCGCTCGACGGTCCCGACGTCCAGTCACCGAGCGAGGTGCGGAGGGCGTAGAACGTCGAGCCCTTCGGCTGCGCGTCGAGCGTCTTGGGTCGCTCCGCGGGAGGGCAGATGGTGCGACACGCGGTCATCGCTCCCACTCCTTCGCCGCAGTCTCCAGCAATGCCTCACCTCGCACCGTCATAGCAGACAGCGCAGGTCGAGCGTCGCCCCTCGCGATCGCCCTCGCCCACTTCGCCCGCGTCGCATCGTCGACCAGCGCCCACGCGCACGCCTGCGCGAGCGTAAGGGGCTGCTCCCTCGCCGCCGCCTTGCGATCGCCAGCGTGGATGCGCTCGCCGCTGCCCGAGAGACGGAGCGGGTGCGGACGGGCGTCCTCGCTGATCGGAGCAACGAGCAGCCAGTGGCGGACCGCGTGACCTGCGCTCGAGCGCAGCGCTTCGAAGCGCTCGCAGGCGTCGGGCTTGCGGGGCATCGGGCGCATCTCGCGCACGTCCATCCGAGGGAACCGCGCCGAGTTGCCGTCACCGAGGATGCCGGCCGCGAGTCCGTCAAGCGCAGGACCGAGCGAGCTCCGCGTGCCAGGCAACTCGGCGAGGTAGCGACGAATCGTCAGCATGTCCGCGACGAGCGTCGCGATTGGGTCGGTTGCGCAGATCATCGCTCGACCCCCATCGTCGCGCGGTTGCCGGGCACGAGCGCAGCATGAGCGCGAGCGCGCCGCTTGAGCGCCTCGCGGTGCTCGGGGTCACGCCAGCGGCACACGTCCAGCGGGACGTAGCGAGCCCTCGAAGACAAGCGCCATCCGAGTGCGTTCCAAGGGCCGTTGATCCACGCTAGATCCGGCCGATCCGACGGACCAACCTCGCACCACTTCGGCGTGTGCGGCTCGTCGCGATAGATCGTCGGGTCGGTCTTCGTCAGCGACCCCGACCACTTCGAGCGCGGGTCTGCGCCGGGCTTGATGCGCGTGCGATCGAAGTCCGCGACGTGCTGCCGCGCGTCCTCTTCGCTCGCGATGTACGGCAGCCAGAATCCCGCAGCATACTGCTCGCCGCCTTCGCGGTGCCACGGAGTCGGGAGCGGGTAGCGCAGTACCGGCAGTTCGAACTCAACGCGTCCGTCCGCGCGCTTCGTCGTCGCGGCGTTCTCGACGTACATGCCTGCCTCGACGTACATGCCTGCGTATCGGCTCATCGCTCAGCCTCCTCGAATCGCACCAGCGCCCCTCGCAGCCCTCGCGCACGCGCAGCGCTCCATGTGTGCAGCGTGCCCGCCGCCTTCGACCACGCTGCATGCAGAGCGAACACCTCGACCACCGCGCCCTTGCGCTGCTGCTCTGCGGTCTCGTGCACCATCGACGCGTTGCGCTGGAGCGGCAGCGGCTTGCTTTCGGTCCCTTCAAGCACGGACCACTCGCGCACGAACTCGTTGTGTTCGTTGATGACGTTGCGCTTGAGGTCGTAGACCCGCAGTCCAGCGCCCTGCGTCGCGACGGCCCACTCAGCGGCCCATGCGTCAGGACCACCAGCATCGCCAGCGACGACGAGCGAGGGAGCGAACGCGCTCGCGTACGCTGCGAGCAGCGACCTCGCCTGCGCTTCGTACGCGCTCCCTTCGAGCGCGCGCGATCCGGTCACGAGCAGGATGCGCGCGCTCATCGCCTCGCCTCCGTCCTGCGCGGCACCCGTTGCTGATCGCGCGAGAGCACGTCGAAGATGTCGACGAGCCTCTGCCGCGCCGCAGGGTGCGGGTAGCTCTTGCCCTCGGCCCAGCGCTCGACCGTCGTCTGCATGATCCCCGTCGCCGCCGCGACCGTGCGCGCACTCGTCGCCTCGATCGCGCGGGCGAGCATCGTCGCGAACTGCTCGTCAGTCGCGCTCACGACGCACCTCGCGCGAGCAGACACAGCGCGCAGGAGAGCGCACCGAGGACAGACACAGCAGACAGCAGGCGCAGCGCGTACGAGCGCAGGACGATTCGCCCGCTCGTCGGTGAGCGATGGTCCGCAAGCCACGCCTTATACGCGCGATGCTCGAGCCTCGACGACGCGAGGTACAGCGCGACTGCGGCGACCGAGAGGGCGATGATGAGCGCGATCACGACCGCACCCCGAGCATCTTGCAAGCGACCGCGAGCGCTGCGCCGAAGTCTCGCCCGAAGATGTGAACGGACTCCTTGCTGTGACGCTCGACCCAATACCACCCGAAGCACTCGGACGGCGGCGGACTGTGCGGGTGCACGATCCTCGCGACGTTCGCGCCGCAGCGTACGTCCCAGTGGGTGACGCCGTGCGCCTCGCGCTGCGCCTCGGTGCCCACGATCTCGACCGTCACGACCTGCTTCGTCTGCTTCTTCGTCGTCACTTCGCACCTCTCCTCAGAATCGGCAGCACGACGTCCAGTGCGTGCGCGTGTTTCAGCACCCATTCCTCGCCCCGAGCGAGCATCTCCCGCGCCCCTGCGCCGGGCTCGTACGCCTCGACGTAGACGCCAGAGATGTCTTTCGGCGCCTTGATCTGATCGACCACCCACGTAACCGCAGCGTCGCCGTCGTCGATCTCGATCGCGTCCGACACGCCGTCGCGGACGCGCTTCTGACTCGACCAGATGTTATCTGAGTCGAGGACTCCGGCACTCACTCGCGTGAGTACGATCGTGCACTTGCGACGCTTGAGCCCGTGCGCTTCGAACAACTCCACGAGCTCGTGCGCGACCTTGCCGCGAACACGCGCGTCGCGCTTGCCCTTCCACTTCGTGGAGCCGCGCTCGTTGAGCGCTGACGTTGTCGCGATCGACAGATACACGCACACGATCCGTCCGGGCGCTGCTGCGGGCAGCGACGGAACTCCGCGCACCGCCTTCGCGCGCGGCGCTCGTGCTTTGCGAGCTCTCAGCTTGCGCTGTGGTCGCTGACAACGTGCCATCTTGAATACCCACACCTTAATTCAAGCGCGTGCGTCGCGCGAGTTTTCGGCTGCGAATTATCACGGCGATGCTCACTCGCTGCTGCGATAGCTCGACCGCGTCGCCTTCACGAACGTGCGCAGTCCGCGGCTTTTCTGCTGCGTCAGTCGATCAGCGAGACGCTCGCCAGCGCGCGCGAAGTACCGCGCAACAAACTCGCTCACCGAGAGATTGGACGCGCACAGCGTGAGCAGCCCCGAGGTCCACCGCGCAAGCAGCAGTTCCACGAGCACATCGGGGTAGGGCTCGATGCCGAGCTCGTCGACCACGAGCAGCGAGACGTGCGCAACGTCGCGCCACTCGGCGTCCTGCTTCTTGAGTGAGGCGAGAGAGTCCGCCGTGCGGTAGAGCGCGCGCTTCGGCCACGTCGAACACGCCCACGCAATCGCGCAGCTCTTGCCCGTTCCAGGCGGACCAACGAGCACGCGCATCGCGGGGACGCGCCCGCCTTGGCGCTCCTGCTCTTGCCGCTGCCAGGCGATCGCCTCGCGGATCGCGTCGAAGAGCTCGCCTTCGGGGTGCTCTTCGAGCGCGAAGCGGCGAATCTCGTGATCCGCTGGGATGCCGCGCAGCGCTGCGAGCTCCTCGCGCTCGGCCTGCTGCCGCGCGAGCCGATCGCGCTCGAAGCGGGCTCGGGCACGCACGCCCTCTGGCGTTTGCTGCCACGCGCGGATGCGCTCGAAGGCGCGCCGCATCGCCTCGACGCTTTCGAGCGCGTCGCAGATCGGGTCAACGCGATCGTCGTCCATCACTCGCCTCGTCCTTTCGGCTGGGTGCGCTCGCGGATGCGCGCAAACGCCTCGCTCTCTTCGTCCCTGTCGCTCGCCCACACGTCGCCGCTGGGCAGCCCCGCAGCGCCGACAACGCGCTTGCCTTGGTAGTCGATGCGCGCAGACTCGGACGCCGCGCGCGGCGTGCCCACGACGGCAGGCATCGCCCGTGCGCGGTCGGCGGCGGTCTTGACCCATCGCAGCAAGCCACTCGCCCCGTCCGACCACTTGAGGTTGCGCGCGTGCCATGCGCCGGCGGCGATCACTTCGGCGACGGGGTCCGCCGAGGTGCCGTCGCAGATCGCTACGAGACGCATCGACAGGTCACCGGGACCGCGGACGATTGGGGCGAGAGCGTCGTCGGTGGTGATCGCCTCGTAGACGCGACGGGCGGCGGTTCCCTCTGGCGGGACCGGGTCGACCACCAGCTGCGCTGGTCTGCGCTGGCGGCCCTTTGCGGGGGCTTCCGCCTTTGGCGGTGGCTCTTGCTGCGCCGAGGGGCGGAGAGCCCACTGCGCTGGCGCTGGAGCGGCGGCAACGGATTGCAACGGGTCGGTGCCGCACGTCGGTCCGTCACCCCGAGACCTTGGGGGAGAGTCGGTGTCGTGCGCCGCGCGCGCGACTACAGACGAACGTAGTGAGTCTTCTGGGTCGGGTCGGGTCGGGTCGGGAAGGGCGAACTTCTCGCGAACATCGTGCGAAGTTCGCTGTTTGTTCGCTGTTTGTTCGGCGTTCGTTCGCGTGTTGTTCGCGCGAACATCTGACGTAACCCCGCGCTTTCGTTGCATTCTGGCTTTCGCGTCCGACCGCTGAGCCTCGATCTCAGAGCGCGTCGGCTGGTACTCGTCCCACCCATGGAACCGGTACCCAAACTCTGACTTAACCCAGAGTTTGCTCGCTACTAACTTGGCGGCAAGTGCGTCTCCGCGCCGTCCGACGAGCCTGCACGGCTGCTCCGCGGGAACCTCGCCGTCGGTCATGTAGGCAGCGCACCACGAGAGCGCGAGCACCCACAGACCCATTGCGTCCGCGCCGGCGCGCGCTGCCTTGATGTGCGAGTGCAGTCGATCGTCAACCTTCGCCCACGTCACAGCTTCACCTCGTCAGGCTCGAGCGCGTAGCGGATCGACCGGCCCACTGCTTCGGCGAGCGGAGGCGGAACGGCGTTTCCAACTTGGCGATGCTGCTGCGTCTTCGTGCCCGAGAACTCGAAGCCTCGCGGGAACGCTTGCAGCGCGGCGAGTTGCTCCACCGTGAGCCGCACCGGGTGTCCGTCGGTTTGCGAAATGTGGTGACCCGCAGAGCTTAGCGAACTGCCTGTGTTGACGGTCGTCGCTGGCCTATCAAGAAGACGTGCCTTTTCCAGTTCAGCAAGCAGCGGGTTCAACTGGTCCCCGCATCTGCGGGGATTGGTTGCCGCGCCCTTGCTCCCGAAGCGATTGGCGCTCTTGTGCTCCGTCGCCGTCACGCACGGCGCGGGCTGGTCGAGTGCGGAGAGCTCGGCGCTCAGTCGCTTGCGATACGTCGCGTTTGCGAACGGCTCTGCGCCGCCCGTGTCGACGCCGCCAGTGCTCACGGTGTGAGCCGGCTGATCTAGCAGCCGAACTCCACCGGGAGCGCGACCGCTTGCGCCGGCGCGGATTGTGTACGACAGCTCATCGAGGGAGCGCGGCTCTCGCTCCGCTCCCGCGTCTGCGTCGCGAACCATTGAGCCACCACCCAGCCCAAGCGCTTCGCGCACGCTCACCCAGCGGCGCAGACCGAACAGCCCGCCGCCATCGCGCGAGTGCGTCTGACGCGGCCACTCGAAGCGACGAGCATCGTCTGCGCTGCGGAAGCCCACAACGAACAGTCGGTGTCTGCACTGAGGCACGCCGTAGTCGGCGGCATTCAGAACGTTGTGCACGGCGTGCTCGAAGCCCGCCGCGCGCACCGCTGCGACGACCTCGTGCAGTGCTGTGCCGTGCGTCGCGGACGGGCTCGTCAGCATCCCGCGGACGTTCTCGATCAGCACGGCTCGCGCCTGCGCTTGCTGCGCGATCCGCAGAAACGGGACGTAGAGCTGCCCCCGTGGGTCGCACGTCCCGCCGCGCTTGCCGGCCGTCGAGTGCGACTGACACGGGATGCCGCCTGCGACGAGCTCGAAGCGCTCGAGCGACTCGTAGTCCCACAACGAGACGTTGTCGCAGGGGCCTACCAACGCGCGGTGCGTCTCGCACGCGACGACGTCCAGCTCGACGCCGTGCACGTCGAAGCCTGCGCGTTGCAGTCCGAGCGAGAGACCGCCAGCGCCAGCGCAGCAATCCAGCGCCCTCACGGCTTCACGTCCTTCGGCTCGATGCGCTGCGCGTAGTGCACGGGGTTGGGCCAGCGCCCGATAAAGGGCCGGTCCTCGTGCGTCATGCACTCATCGACCACGCGCCCCACGTCAGCGAGTCGTCTCGCCTGCTCTGCCTCGATCGCCTCGTCTCTCTCGCACTTGTCAGCCGCCATGACGCACCTCCGTAATCCGTCTGTCGAAAGCCTCATTCGCTGCATCAAAAGCGCTGTCGATCGCGCACGACTCGCGCAGCGCGCGGGCGAGCGAGAGCAGCGCGGCGAGGTAGTGGTGCAGTCGCTCCCACCTCGAGCCGTCGAGCGGCTGGTGTTGCGCAGGCACGCTGCACTGCGGGTCCACTTCGAGCTGCTCCAGCCGCAGCGCTTGCTCGCAGTGGTACGCGCAGGCGCGGTAGTCGCCGGCTGCGCTGGTGCTTTCGTGCTCCAGCAGACGGCAAGCGTCGATCGCGCACGAGAGCGCGACGCGATACGAGAACGTTGCGCCGCTGGTCATTGGCCGCGCTCCGCGCAGGCGATGGCGTCATCAACGGCCATGTAGCCGAACGCAGGAGCGCCGTGCTTCGCGAGGGTCTTGAGCGTCCACGCGATCTCCCACACGCGCTCGCTGCTCTCGTGCAGGTCGGACGAGACGACCCGCGCCAGCGCGTCGCGCTGCCGCTTGGACAGCGCGCGCCCCGCTTGCAGGTCGTCGCAGACCACGCGCAGCGCCCTCGCCCAATCGGGCGAGAGCTTGTCGATTGCCGCGCGAAGGCGGCCCCACTGCGCGCTCACTTCGCACCGCCTTTTGCGGCGCGCTTGCGGAGCTTCGCGAGCGCGGCTTCGCTCTTCGCGAGATCCGACGAGAGATCCGCGACACTCAGCTCGTGCTCAGCAATCAGCGCCTGAGTTGCCGCGATGCGGGTGCGGATGTTGGTGACCTCGCGCTCTGCCTGCGCGATTGCGAGCGACAGCGCCGGCGCACCAGAGCCATCGCAGCGCGTCGGTTCGCGGGAGCCGATGCGCCACGCCTTGTGTTCGACGACGACGTTGCGCGGCGCGTCGACGTGACTGCGGCAGTGCGGGCAAAAGACTTTCACGAGAGCACCTCCGGTGCGAGTAGACCGAGCACAAGGACACCAGCAGCGACGAGCGACGCGAGGCCGCGGGCGTCACCGAAAAGGGCGGCTCCGAAGAGCACGACGATCGCCGCGACAACGGCGATGCGCAGGGCAGCGAGGATCATCGCAGCACCTCCGGTCGCGGCTGGACGTCGGTGATCGCGCGCTCGCGGCAGTGGTCGCAGCCCGCGTGAGAGTCACGGGGACCGTGGCAGCGAGGGCACTGCGTCGCGTCGTCGACGAGCCAGGCGGCGAGGGGCTTGTGGAGCGCGTCGCGCGGGGCGGAGGCGAGGTTCACGCTCGCCCCTCCCGGATCTCCTTGGCGCGCGCGAGATGCGCAGCGATCCTATCAAGCGTCCGCTCGGCTTCGGACTCGAAGCCCTGCTCGACGAGCCACAGGTAGTGGTGGTGCTCGCCAGCGGCGAGCGACTCCTCGCAGTGCGCGCGTGGCACGATCGTCGCGTCGCTCACCGCCGCGAGCATCGGCGGGACTCTGACGATGCTCATCGCGACACCTCCGCCAAGTCAGCGTGACGATTTGCGGCAGCAATCGCGACTGCGCGCGGCGAAGGGGTCTCGCCCTTGCCGGTCAGCAGCCACTCGACCGCGACGCCGTAGACCCCAGCGAGAGCCGCGAGCCGCGACGCGGTGGGCTCTGCCACCTCTTCGCGCTCGAGCGACCCCGAGAAACCCCTGACGATACCCGCGAGACGATCCGCCTCGCGCTGCCCAATGCCTGCGCTCTCTCTGAGGTAGCGCACCCGTTTTGCCAACGTGTCCATGGCGCGGACCATGGCACCGACAGACGAGCCTGTCAAAAACTCTGTCTAGTCTGTCGACAACGACGTCTGTCGCGGTGAAAAACGCAGGCTGGAAAGCTAGTGTTTTTGACAGCTTAGCGGCAATCGACAGACGAGACTGTCAGAACGTTTGACAGTCCAGCCTGTCAACGGCATAGTCCCTCTCGACGCAGCGCACAGAGCGCAGCGACGGGAGAGCGGACGATGGACAGCACGACGACCACGACTTGCACTTGCGGAGAGCACAACAACCACGTTGTTCGTCGCTGCCGCACCGCCGACGACGCGGGTCTTGCGATCTGGAGCGACGGCGCGATCACGCTGACGTTCGGTCACTCCGTCAAAGGGCTCCCCCTCCGCTCTGCCAAAAGCGCGCAGCAGACTCAGCTTCGCCGCGACGCGGCTCGCCTCTTCGCTGGCGAGGTCTGCCTCTACAGCCTCGAGGAATGCGCCGACCTCTACAAGGCAGCGCTTGCTGTCGCAAAGCGCGGCGGCCTGCCGGGCGACGTGCGCGCCGAGTTCGCTCGCATCGTCGAGCCCACGATTCGATTCGCGTGGACCACGCTTGAGGCTGACAATCGCGGCGATTGGGTTGTGCAGTGCGCGAGGCTCGACCGCATGCGCTGGCCCGGCATCGCCATCTGGCGCACCCGCTCTCACTACGAAGTGATACACGCGATTCGTGGCTCGCACGGCGAGTCGTACTCGACAACCGGGCTGAAGTTCACCGATCAGCGCGCTCTCACGAAGCACCTGTTTTCGCTGCTGAAGCACTGACCGCAGGGGCGCTGCCCCGCGAGGGCTCGCGACGACCGCCACCGAGCGCAGTCCGAGCCCTCCCGAGGCCGCATCCAAGCGGCAGAGGAGAGCGAGCAATGTCGATCACAGCGAGACTCGTGGGCGCCCTGTGGGGTCGCACCGATTCCAGAAGATCCGAGACGTGCGAGTGCGACCAGTGCGGTCGCGAGCCGAGGAGACGGCTCGAGCAATTCGACGATTCCGGCGATTGGCTCTGCGAGGAGTGCCTCGCCGACGCGATGAACGAGATGGAGGCCGTGGTCAACGATCGCGTCGCCGCGCTGAGTGAGTCGACGCTGGGCGAGGTGGTGTCGTGAGCCGTCGCGAGGACAAGCGCTGCAAGCGCTGCGGATGCGTGCGCGACAACTACGTCGAGAGTGACGAGTGCATCAATCGCGGATGGTGCGAGCTGATGGCCTCGCGCCGCGCCGATGCCACCGAAGAAGACCAACTCATCGTCGACGCCATCGCCGAACTCGGCAGACTCGACGACGAGCGCAAGGCGCGCGAGGCGGTGCGCTCGTGAGCATCGCCATGATTCTCCCTGCCGCCCTGCGCGAAGTGGTCGCGATCGAGCCCGGCGTGATCGTGACGTTCGAGAGCGGCTCTTGGGTGCTCCTGATCGGCGGCGCGCAGCGAATGCTGCGCCGATTCGTGCAGCCCGTCAGCGAGTCGTGCAGCGACTCTGAAGCGCTGCGTCTCGTCTACCGCCGCGCTGCTGAGTGGCTTCTCAGCGAGGCGACCCACTGCCACGACGCGAGCGTGCAAGCGCTGCGCGTCGAGATCGGATCGGTGATGCCGTGAGCGAATGGGAGCACGAGTGGCCAAAAAAGTGCTGGTTCTGCGACAAGCGGCACCCAGCGCGCAGACTCTACAAAGGCGAGTATTTCGCCAGGGTATTCGAGTCCGCGTCGGACGAGCACCACGACAAGTGGCGAGCCCTCGCCGCACGCATGACGACCACGCACCGCGAGGATGGCTCCTGCGTTCAGCGGTTCCTGACCGTGACGAAGATCACGGAGCACGAGAGCGAGACGGAGGCGGAAGCCGCAGCGCTCGCGGCTCTCGACTACGCAATCAAGCACAAGCTCACGGAGTTCGCGGCGCGATGATTTCACACGTCAGATGCCCCGTGTGTGACTTCCACGTCACGCACAAGAGCGGGCGAATCAGCAGACACAACGCGCCCGGTGGCGTGTGCAAGGGCAGCGACGCGGATGCGAGCGACGCCCTGCGCGAGAAGATCCGCGACGACCTCCGCATCTTCAACGACAGCCTCGACAACTGCGCGGCGACGATCGCGCAGGCCAAAAACAAAGAGCGCGAACTGCGTTCGTGGGTTCGCAACGCAAACCGGATGCTCCAGCAGATCAACCGCCGACAGCAGAAAGAGAGCAGCAAATGACCGCAGCAATCGACGTCAGAAGACCCAGCCTCGAGCCCGTGTCGCTCGACGAAGCGAGCGCGCTGGCGAAGGCAGCCGTTGCCTCGAAGCTCTACGCGATCACCAGCGCCGAAGCCGGGCTGATGATCCTGCTCACCGGCCGCGACCTCGGCCTGTCCGCGTCGCAAGCCCTGCGCGGAATCTACGTGGTCAACAACAAGCCCGTGATCAGCGCGGATGCGATGGTCGCCGCAGTGCGCCGCTCGGGTCTCGCGAAGAGCTGGCGCGTCGTCGAGTCGACGATTGAGCGCTGCACGATCGAGACGACCCGCGAGGGCGAAGAGCACCCCGAGCGCGAGACGTTCACGCTCGAAGACGCGAAGCGCGCGGGACTCGACCGCAAGGATGTGTGGCGTGCGTACCCGCGAGACATGCTGCGCCACCGCTGCGCTGCCGCGCTCGTGCGCCGCGTCTACCCCGACGTTGTGCTCGGGTGCTACGTCCCCGGCGAGATCGACGACCCGCCCTCGCCCGCCCCGCTGCGCGTCGACGTGACCGCAAGCGAGCCGAAGGCTGAGAGAAGAAAGCTCTCGGACGAAGAGAAGGCCGCGCGCGTCGCTACGATCCTCTCCGACTACGACAAGGCCATTGCCGCGGGCGAGAACGCGGACGCCGCGTACGACACCGCGAAGCGCGCGGGGCGAGACGGGGTCGTCGCGGTGCTGGTGCAGAAGGCGCTCGACGATCGCGAGCGCGCCGAGGCTGAGCGCAAGCGCGCCGAGTACGGGTCGCACCAGGCAATCTACGACCGACTGCTCGGTGACCTCGCGAACGCGACGACGCCCGTGCAGGTCGTGACCGCGTGCATCGAAAACCGCGACGCAGTCGGTGACCTGCCCGAGTCGTGGCTGCCCCGCGCGTGGGCTGAGAGCGTGTCGCGCTGGTCTGCGGTCGGCGGCGAGGACGGCGGCGACGGACTGCAAACTGCGATGGATGAGCGGGGTGAGTCGTGATCACGTATCTCGTCTACCGAGTCAGCTCGTGCCAGTCGACCGAGGGACACCGCGAGATCAGCGCTGGATCGGTCGTGGCCGCCGCGGAGTTCGCGCATGCGGACCACATCGCCAATGCGCGCCACGCGCTGGAGCATGCGCGCGCCTGCGATTCGCAGGATTGGGTGATCGCCGAGAAAGACAACGGGCTCGGCGCGCTTGACGGCGCACGACTCTACGTCACGACGCGACTCGAAAACGGCAACCCGCGGACGACGCACTACACGCGCTTGTGACCCGCTGCCTCGATTGGGACCACACGCGGGGAGTGGTCGCAACCGTCGCAGAGAGCGACGGAACGAAAGGACGAGAGACGATGACGAGCGACGACGTAGACACGATCATCCGCGAGGGCAGCACGGTGCTCGTGCGCACTGTCACGCACAATTTCATCGGCACGATTCGGCGTGTCGTCGAGACGCACGAGGGGGTGCCCGTGCTGATCGCGCTGGAGCCTGCCGCGTGGGTCGCAGACACCGGGACGCGACTAGGAAAGCTGCTGAGCGACGGGATCGCGACAGAGACGGAAATCGAGGTCTACCCGCGTGGGTGCGTCGTCGCGCTGAGCGCGCTGGTCGACGTATCGCCGTGGGCTCACCCCGTCCCGACGGTGAGCCAGTGAGCGCGGCGGTGCTGAGAGCGGGCTACGACGCCGCAGAGTCGGGGTCGCGGTCGCGGTCGCGGTCGTGGTCGTGGTCGGGGTCGCGGTCGCGGTCGCGGTCGTGGTCGTGGTCGTGGTCGCGGTCGCGGTCGTGGTCGTGGTCGGGGTCGTGGTCGCGGTCGCGGTCGGGGTCGCGGTCGTGGTCGGGGTCGCGGTCGTGGTCGCGGTCGCGGTCGCGGTCGTGGTCGCGGTCGCGGTCGCGGTCGCGGTCGGGGTCGCGGTCGGGCTGACCGCACCCGCAGCGCCACCCGCTGCCACGGGACCGCTCGCGCGTGCGCGGTCGATCTCGCGGCAGAGAGTCGCGTGACGAGAGGATGGACGAGACATGGACATCAAGTGGACCGACGACGGAGACGGCACGCTGTCAGCGCGCGTAGGCAGCGTGATTTTGCTGGTGACTCCGCGTGACGGCGACGTGTGGACCGCGCAAATCATGATCAAGTATGGCATCGCCGACGACGCGACGTTCGCGTGTCGCGAGGACGCGGTCCGCTGGTGCGTCCGCAGACTCCCGGATATCGTAGATCCGCTCGTCGCCACCGCCCGCGCCGAAGCCGCGCTCGCGGAGCGGGAGGCGTGCGCGCAGTGGTTCGAAGATCGCGCAGCAAGCTACGAACGACGGGCGACGCTCGTCGCAGGCAACCCAGCATCGTTCGGCGGCGCGGCCGTTGCCGAGGATGTCGTCGAGAGCCTCACGACCGCTGGCGCGCAAGCGAGGCTCGACGCGCGCACCATCCGTGCCCGCACCACCCCCGACACGCTGTCGACCGACACGCTCGCGGCGATCGCAGAGGCGCGCGGGCTGCGGCTGGTCGAGCCGGAGCACCTCGCGGAGCTCGAAGCGCTGCGGGCCGCGGTGGACGAAGAGACGGCGCTCGACCGCGAGCGCGCCGAGCACGGATGCGGTGACGCCTCGTGCGTCGTCGAGCGCGCCACGGGCATGACCACGAACGGCGGTTGTCGCTGCGGACGGCGCGCGCTGCGCGCTGCGTTGCAGAGGGCGCGCAAAGAGCTTGCCGAGCGCGGCAGCAAGGACGGCGCGAAGTGATCGCGCGCAAGAGCATGATCGTCTGCCCGGAGTGCCGCCGCGAGATTGCTGTGATCGGCACCGGTCGCGCGCTGGAGCCTGCGTTGGGCGCAACGCTGACCGTGCCAGCCGACTGGATTCGCGACCACACGACGAAGAAGAGCGACGCCGAGTAGTCCGCCGCTGCGTCGATTGCGGCCCATCGCTACGCGGTGGTTCGCGGTCGCGGCAGTCGCGAGCAGAGGAGACGAGACGATGACCTGCAATCTGGATCCATTCGGTGCCCCGTCGCAGCACGCGCGGGCGAAGACGATCTCAATCAAGCGCCTGTCGAGGCGCGCGTTGCTCGAAGAGCAGAGACGACTCGAGTACGCCAACGCGACGGACCCCGTCGAGCCGCGCCCGCGGACGTTCGCGGAGTGCGAGCGGCGCGGCATCGGCACGATCGAGAGCCCGTGCGCGTACGTGTCGTGCCGCTGGAATCTCGCGCTCGACGTCGACAACCGCACGGGCAGCATCAAGGTGAACTTCCCCAACGCGGTCGTCGACGGCGCGATTGACGTGAGCCTGATCCCTGCGACGTGCGCGCTCGTGATCGCAGACAGCGACGGCCTCATGCTGGAGCAGGTCGGAGAGATCCTCAACATCACCCGTGAGCGCGTGCGTCAGATCGAGACGAAGGGCTTGCAGCAGATCGCAGAGCTCGCCCGCCTCGCCGCGCTGCAAGACGACCACGACGAGACGGACGCCGCCGCGCTTGTCGTGCACGAGCACTTGTCGCAGTACGCGGTCGACCACCAGCGCGACACCAGCCGCGAGACCGAAGCGGAGGGCGAGAGCGAGGACGAGCAGCCGCAGCGCGAGCCGATGCGCGGAGGGTTGCGCCCTGAGTGGGCGCGCGGTGGCGTGGGGTTTCACTCCTCGTCGCGGCGCAAGATGCAGTTCACGCCCGTGGCCGGTTCGGTGCTCGGTGAGCAGATCGACTGCGCGACCGACGACGTGGGTTTCAGCGTGCAAACGAAGGATGAGGTGTCGAAGTGATGAAGACCATTACCCCCTCTGCTCTCGCGCTGGAGTGCTCCGCGCTCGTGCGCTCGCTCGGTCGCCGCACGATCGCCGGCGAACTGCGCGAGCTCAACACCGCGCGATCGGGCAACAGCTACTTCAAGCTCTACGACGACGCGGGCAGCTACGTGTCCTGCCGCACGCGCATCCCTGCGAGCGAGCTCCCTGCGATCGGTGATCGCGTGATCGCGACGGGCAACGTCGAGGTCTTCGCGGCGAAGTCGCTGCTCCAACTTGCGGTGACCGAGATTCGAAAGGATGGCGACGAGTGAGTGATCCATCGCGACCGCGCGCCCCGTTGCGCGCAGTGCCAGGCAGAGAGGACGCGGCAGCGCTTGCTGACCGCGCGCTGCGGACGCTGTTCGCGCTCACGGGCGACGAGCGGCTGATGACCGAGGCGCGTATCGCGCTGATCGCTGCGGGGATTGTCGAAGTCGAGAGGAGTGAGGAGCGATGAAGATCGAGTGGAACGAGAGCAGGGGTCGGGCGAGTTTCTGGCTTGGCGACGCCGAGTGCATCGCTGACGAAGACGAGAACGGCTCGTTTTATTGGGCCGTCCGCGGCCTCGAAGGCGACAGACACGCGTCCCTCGACGACGCCAAGGCTGCGCTGGAGCGCTCGTTGAGCGAGGCGTTTGCGGCGTATGTCGCGCCGTTTGTCGAGCGAGCCCGCGCAGAGGGCGCGGCGGCCGAACGCGCGGCGTGCGCGCAGATCGCGCTCGATCGGGCTACGCAGTTCGGCCGCCTTGCGCTGGATGCTGCGCGCGACGGAGCGCTTTCGGTCGAGTCCGCCATCCGAGCGCGCGGCGCGGAGGACAGCAAGCCGTGACCTGCGCGCGCGATCCGATGACGCTCGAGCGCGCGCGTTCCCGGCCGGATCGAGGAGCTCCGCGGAGCCGCGCGCTACCCTGACTGAGAGGCGCGAGTGCTGACGTACGAGAGACGACTGAGGGGCGGGATCACCCTCGCGACGTGGCGAGGGACGCTGCACGAGCGCGGTGTCTCCGTCCGCGTCGAGGGTGCCTACGAGCGCTGGCGGTGGTCCTACGCGATCGACGGGCCGGGGATCACCAGCGGCGCTGACGTCGAGACGACAGAGAGCGACGCAGTGCGCGTAGCGCTCGACGGCGTACGTCGGGAAATCGTCGGCAGATAGCTACGGTGTTTCGCGCACTTATACGATTGTTGGGTGATGATGCTTGCGCTTGTAATACAAGCGCTGTAGCTTGTCTTCACCGACGCAGCACGGAGCGAGCGCCGGACCAACGGAGAGACCACCATGACGACCCACTACCAGATCAGCGACGCGACGAACGGCCTCGACATCGGCAGCACCAACCGCTTCGCGACGAAGGCCGAGGCGATCGAGTGCGCGAAGGCGCTCGACGCCCTCGACGAAGGATGGGACTGCGAAGTCCAAGCGGTCGACAGCGTGACCGGCGTCGTCACCGGCTGCGTGTGGGGCGCTGAGACGTGGGGCGCTTGGGACGAGCAGCCCGAGACTTGGACCGCCGCGCAATGCTGGCCCGACTTCGCCGGCGCGATGCAGTCGCTCGGCGTCACGAGCGAGACCACGGACGAGCAGATCGAGAGCATCGCCGCGCGCGAGGCCCCAAAGGCCGCCGTCGCGCTCGGATGCGTGACCGATGTCGACGAGTTCGCCGCCGCGATGCGCGCCTACCGCGACGAGCTGTGAGCCTCGCGCGTCCGTCGCAGCCCTCGCAGCGCGAGGTCTACAGCGGGCGCACGGAGCACCCGACACGAGAGGACGAGACCATGAGCACCGCATTCATCCCCACTCACACCCTCAAGATCGACAACACCATCTGCGCCGTCGCGTGCGTCGACGACGACTGGAGCCCCTGCGAACCCGTCGCAGGCGCGCAACTTGTGACCCGCGAAGAGTGGGAGGCCGAGGGCAGCGTCAGCTACACGCTCGACGACGAAGAGCGCCTCTGCTGCAACGGCGACGCGTACTCGATCGGCGGCAGTTCGTGGGAACTGACCGAGATCACTGAGGCGGGTGTTGCTGGCGAGCGCGACGGGCACGGAGCGCGTCGCCACGCCGACGGCGAAGTCTGCGACGAGGACGGCGTGCCGGTGCCTGCGCCGTCTCGCGTGCGGATCGGCTGGTCTCGCCCGGACCTTGCCGCGGACTACGAAGCGCACTACCGCGCGGCGCGCGGCTGATTCTCGCGTTGATTGCCTTCGGGCGTTGGTCGCAGTCGGGGAGGCTGCGACGAGCGCCACGAGCGCAGAGAGGACGATACCCCGTGACCGAACGCAAGCGCCGCACGAGCGGCACCCGACAGCCAGAGACACGCACGCGCGATCTCGGCGCCCCC